>ENA-OSJC01003353-OSJC01003353.1-marine-metagenome-genome-assembly--contig:-NODE-3353-length-11480-cov-14.770061_pt1 | contig 11480 bp, 8 predicted proteins | sample MGYA00237885_ERZ534234 | MGnify/ENA primary metagenome ERZ534234 (study PRJEB26413, sample SAMN06343907) | marine metagenome | isolation source: coastal waters | place: Atlantic Ocean: West Antarctic... | reverse complement strand
CCATTAGTAGGCTATAATGTTAGTCAATAGTTGTCAGAGTTAGATAACTAAAAAAAAGAATTTACAGCATAGGTTTAGAAAGCTTAAAAAGTTTATTTTTAACTTTTAATTAATGAATTTAATATGAATTTATCTTTCAAAAATTTTTCTATCCGTATTATTGGGTATCTACCTTATATAATTTTTTTTTATGTTATTTACACGATAGAAATTTTTAGAGAGTTGCTATTGTATAATGGGTTGCTTCAGTTGATGTTATTTTTAATTGTTGCTTGCATTCCTGCATATCTAACAAAAAGAATGTCTTATGTAGACATCGCCTGGCCTTGGGGCTTGGTTCTTATAGGTGTTTTAGCGTTACTGTTAGGAGATGGCTACAAGCCAAGAATTTTTCTCATTTCTGGTATGTATTTATTTTCGGGTTTACGAATGGGAATTGGTGCTCTTATTTTGTTTAAAAAAGGGCATTTAGATTCAGAGCTTTCTAGGTATACCTACCAGCGCAGGCGATGGGAAAAAGCTGGGTATAAAAATCTAGATATCTCTCTGCAATATGAAATTATGATTCAATGCTTTGCCAACATTACTTTTTTGGCTTTACCGGCAATTTTAATGGCTCAAAATACAGCAACTAGTCTATCAGTTATAGAAATAATTGGGGCATCACTTTGGGCTATTTGGTTTGTTTTGGAGCATGTATCTGATATGCAAAAACAACAATTCTTAAAAAAATCATTTTTAGAAAAGAAAAAGAAACAAGTATGCAATGCAGGTTTCTGGAAGTATAGCCGCCATCCTAATTATTTTGCAGAATGGATGGTTTGGAACTCCATGATCTTATCAGCATTTTTCTCTTACATCACTTTTTATTCTCAAGGTAAACTCTTTGTATGGGGAGCTGTTTTTATTGCATTACTTTATATATCTTATATTATGTACACAACATTAGTTTACTATACAGGGGCTGTTCCGTCTGAGTATTATACCTTGCAAAAAAGACCCAATTATAAGGAGTATCAAGAACAAACCAATCGATTTTTTCCTGGACTACAAAAATCAACATTTTAATAAGAAGATAGTTTTGTAACATATTCTACTTTTAATCGTCTTGTAAGAAATTATTAGAATCATCTTATGAAAAACTTTATAATCTTATTGGTTACATTAATAACCACACTTACATCAACTGCTCAAGACATAACAGGTCAATGGAATGGTGTTTTAAAAGTCCAAGGAACACAATTAAGAGTTGTATTTAATATTACGCAAACTGAAAATGGTTTTAGCTCAACAATGGACAGTCCAGACCAAGGTGCAAAAGGTATTCCTGTTACAAATACAACGTTTGAAAACCAGAAAATTAAATTTGAAGTGACTAACCATACAATTGAATATGATGGGGAATTAAGTGGGGATGAAATTATTGGAACTTTTAAACAAGGAGGACAAGAATTCCCTATGAATCTATCAAGAAAAGCAATCGAAAAAGAAATTATAAAGCGACCTCAAGAACCGATAAAACCTTATCCATATTATTCTGAAGATGTAGTATTTGAAAACACGAAAGCTAATATTTCATTAGCTGGAACATTGACATTACCAGAGAAGGATGGAATTTTTCCAGTCGTAATTTTAATTACAGGAAGTGGACCACAAAATAGAGATGAAGAACTATTAGGGCACAAACCGTTCTTAATAATTTCAGACTATTTAACCAAAAATGAAATTGCAGTTTTACGATATGATGACAGAGGAGTTGGACAATCAACAGGAGATTTTAACACTGCAACTTCTGCGGACTTTGCAACTGATGTTGAAAGTGCTATTGCATACTTAAAAACAAGAAAAGAGATTAAGAAAAATAAAATTGGTCTAATTGGACATAGTGAAGGAGGCTTAATTGCACCTATAGTTGCTTCAAAATCAAAAGATGTAAATTTTATAGTATTATTAGCAGGCACAGGAATTCAAGGAGATAAACTATTATTACTTCAACAAGAACTAATTGCCAAAGCTAATGGTGTTTCAGAAGCAGAAATAGAGAAAACAACACAGAACGATTCAAAAGTATTTGAAATGGTTGTTAAGTCTAATGACAATCAAAAATTAAAAACTGACCTGACAAAACTAATAAATAAATTGCTTGAAAATGAACCAAATACTGAAATTCCAAATGGAATGAGCAAAGAAGAATTTATTTCAGAGCAGGTAAATCAATTTTCAAGTCCTTGGATGGTATACCTTTTGAAATTTAATCCAGCAAAAACATTAGAAAAAGTAAAGTGTTCAGTTTTGGCAGTTAATGGAGAAAAAGATTTACAAGTTCCACCAAAAGAAAATTTAATAGCTATAAAAAATGCTTTGACAAAAGGGGGGAATAAAAATGTAACAACAAAGGAATTTCCAAATCTAAATCATTTATTTCAAGAGTGTGAAACGGGTTCACCAAATGAATACGCAACTATTGAACAAACCTTTTCACCAGTTGTATTAGAAGAAATTACAAAGTGGATAAAAAAACAAACAGAATAAAAACTTTTGCTAACACCGTATATAATTTATTCATGATTATGAGAATGAATAAGGGATACTATAAATGCAAAAAGCCGTTTAAAATTTCTTTCAAACAGCTCTTTTCTCTTTTTCTCAATCTAATATCTTTATTCTAATAACTTTTAATAGAATTGACTCTATTTAACTTCAGAACTGTATCCACTAACATATCCATATCCATATCCATAACCGTACCCGTATCCGTATTTTTCAATAAATTTATCAGGTTTAGAGTCATCAGTAATTAAATAACCCATGTTCTTTGGCTTGTATTTTTCTTTATAGTCTAGTACATAATTCACTAACTTTTTGGATGAAAAATTTTTCCTAAAAACATGAACAACATAATCTGATTTTCCTAATAATTCCAAAGAATCAACCATAAGAAGAATTGGTGCACTATCAAAAATAATAAAATCATATTCTTCCTTGAAATATGAAATCAAATCGTCAAATTTTTTATTATTATAAATGCTAATTTGATCATATGTTTTTGTTCCTCCAAAAAGAGTGTCGAATTGATTTTTCTTCACTTTATATTCTTCAAAAAGTTCTTTGAAGTCATTTTTAGTATCATTTATAATATCTGTTAATCCTTTAAAATTATTATTATTTTGATTAAATAATTTTGACAAATCAGGATTCCCTAAATCAGTCCCTATCAGAAGAACTTTTTCACCTCTAGTCGCTATAAATTTTGCGAGATTAAAGGCAGTAAATGTTTTTCCTTCATTTTTAATACATGATGTAATCATAATTGACTTTCCCTTTTCTGATTTTGGGATTTGCAAATTTATATTGTGATAAATTCTTTTCAAAAGTTCATTTTGTATAGATTTATTTTTATTCGACACATTTTCTTTTGTAAATTTTACAACACCTAAAAAATTAATATTAATAAGCTTTTGTTTTAGATACTCTTCGTCAATATAAAACCCTCTAAAAAAAAATAAACTGAAACTAAATCCGACTGGGAGAATAAATCCGAGAAATGAAAACATGACTAATGTTTTTAATTTATTGGTTTTTGATTCCAAAAGATAATCAACTTCGTTTATTAATTTAATATTCGATTCTAAAGAAGATAAATTAATCAATGCCTCTTCTTTTTTTTGAGATAAGTGTGAATGTAAATTACTTACCAGTAAAAGATCTTTCTCTAAATTTATTAATCTAACTTGTCTTTTTGGAATTAAACCAACTAATGAATTACTCTTTTGTTTGGAGCCATTATATCGATCTAATTTCATTTTTAATTTATCAATATAAATAATTAAACTATTAAGAATATTAAGTCTTAGATCAATGAGCTGTTCTTGTGATTGAATAACAAGTGGATTTTTTTCTGTGGCTTCAACAAGTAAATTATTTTTTTCCAAAATAATATTGTTAAACTGAGAAATCATTTTATTTATGTTTTCATTTTCAATACTAATGTCTGATGGTAAAAAATTGAAAGAGTTTTGTTTCTTTACTTCATTTAATAATTTAGCAGATAATTCACTCTGCAATGAATTTTTAAATATTTTTTGTTCAATTTGATCTAAATTACTCAAAACTGAATTTGTTTGAGTTTCTGGCATATATAAACCATTTGAGATTTTATACTGAGAAATTATAGCATTTAATGAATCAATTTTTTTGGAGAATTTGTTAATTCTAGATTCAATAAAGTTTATGGAGACTTGATTCACATTTTTCTTTTCAATAATATTATTTTCAATGATACCATGCACCATGCCTTTCAAAATTATTGAATTTAATTCTTTATTAGGACCAACATAAGAAATCTCATATGTATTTGATTTTTTTGGTACAGAAACAACAAAATTTGATTTTAACGAATTCACTGCTTGAATTGCCCTAAATTGTCTAATGATGAAGGTATCCTGACCTACATCATTAGACAATTTTGTTCTGTATGAAAATAATGAATTTTCAAATTCGCTTTCATTTGTTGAAAATGAAAATGTTTTATCATTTATTTTAATAATAACAATCTCTTTGTTAAAACTAATAATACATTCATTTTCTGTTTTGTTATTTTTAAAATAAAATTTAAACGGTAACGCTTCTTTTGTTAAAAGCTTATTCGCCTTCCATTTATTTATTTTAAAATACCTATAATTAAGGCTTAATTTTTCTACTACATTATTTAACACTAATGTAGATTTAAACATCGAAACATGGTCTTCACTGTCTGCCTCATTATTGTAAAGAAATTGATAATCATTATTATTGATAAAAGATGAAGGATCTGATTGCTCTTTACTAATTAATAAGGTTGCATTAGTTTGAAAGATCTCATGTTGGTAATAATTGTAAATAACTCCAACAACAGTGAATAGTATTACAAATGAAATAATTAGAAATCTTTGTGATAAAAGAGTAAATAATATTTCAATAAGATCTATTTGATCTTCTTGATTATGTTGACTATCCTGCTTCATTATCTAAAAAGCAATATTATTATTGAAGTTAATAAAGATAGAGTCCCAGCATTTCTTAAAATTCCAAAATCAAATGCTAAAGATGCATTGTCAGGTCTTACATAAATTTTATCGTTTTGTTTTAAGAAATAGTATTCTGAGCTTAAAAACTCATAGGATGTTAAATCTAAATATTTGGTTTCAATTACATTATTAGTAGATCTCATAATCATAATCTTGGTAGGATCTGCATTTTTATTAAAATCTCCAGCCCTACTAATGAGTTCTGTAAAAGAAATATTTTGATCAATTACGTTAAAGGTTCCTGGTTTCGCAACTTCTCCTAGAATTGAAACTCTGAAATTTAAAATTTTAGTGCTAACACTTGGATTTTTTACATATTCCTCTAATTTTATTTTTATTGATTCCGAAAGTGAAGCACAAGTCAATCCTATAGCCTTTACTTTGCCAAGAAATGGAATATCAATATGCCCAGAGCCATCAACTAGATAACCATCTAACTTCCTTGCTTCAGCATTTCTAATCGTTCCAATTTTATCCATTGCTATTGGTGAAAAAATTGATGTACTTAGATTATTTAAAGAGGAGATTTTAAGATCTATTAAATCTCCAAAAGTTATCACAGCTTCTGGAATTTTTATTTCTAAATTTTCAGGAATATCGTTAAATAGAACTTTATTACTAGAACAACTACTAATTGAAATAAATGAAAATATTAAAATAATATGATTTATTGATTGCAAAATCGATCTAAATTTAATTTATATTGTGCATAATTACAATAATTAATAAGTGTAGATAAAAGTTTTTTTTTATAAAAAAAGATACATTTTAAAAAAAAATATCTTTTTATGAAAATGTGTTGTAATTTAAAATGTAATGAAGCTAACCCTTCAAAAACTTATATTTATTCTTAAGAATATATGTTTCAGAGTATCCTGTTTTTTCTGATACTTCTGATATTGATCTTTTATCCAAAAGCATTTTTCGTGTTAATTCTAGTCTTTCTTTTTTTATATATTTTGCAGGTTTAAAATTTTTATTTAAACCATTAATTTCATTATAATCCAAGTTAAATTCATTTTCTAACATTTTCAATGTTACAAGACTTAAGTTTTTACGAATGAAACGCTTAATGTTAAAAACCAACTGATCTTCTGTAATGTTTTTTTTCTTAAAAAACCAAATGAGTATTATAAAAATAGTAAAAACAATGATTCCAATAAATATATATGAACTGGAATTCCTAATTTTATAATCTTTGAAAATTAATTTTTTATTGAAATCATTTAGATCTTCTATCTCATAGACTCCATGCAAGCTGCCAAAACTCATACTATTTTTTGTCCTATAGACTGCACCAGTATTAAACTCGTCTACAATAAAATTATCATACATCTTTTTTTTAGTTTTATCATAAACACTTAAACCATTGTTTCCTAATAAAAAAATCAAATTATTATAATCTGAAATTGTATGTGCTGTCATTTTAATAGGGGTTTGAGAAATTAACTGTAACCCGTTTTTTGTTCTTTTTAAACTCAATAATGATTTATTATTAGAAATAGCATAAAAATTATTACCATTTAGATCGCTCTCTAAGATATCATTAATGTCATAATTAAAATTATTGTCTATAATATTAATATTATAACTATTTACATTTAGTGAAATGTATCTTTTGTTATCTATAAAGTGAAATTCCTTTCGATCCTTAATTCTATCATCTATCTTATTTCGAATAGGTATAATCTTATTTTTACTTTTATAAATTAACTCAAAAATATTTGACTCATAATCATAATTAAATATTCCCTTGTTTGAAATAACTAAATAATTAGAATTACTTATTAAAAAAATATCTGAGATATTTCCATATTCCCCCTTAGTTCTTATTGAATTATCATTGTTGTATAATATAGTTTCTTTATTGTTTTTGTACGCTAAGAGGCCATTGTAACAAACAAAAGTAACACTATCAAACTCTCTTATCTGTCCATCTGTGTATGTTATTTTATTTAACTTCTTACGATCAATGTAGACTCCACCGTAAGATCCAATACCGTTTTTAGTTATTGATCTTACGCTCTGATAGGGAGAAAATGTGTATGAAACATCTTTATAAACTAATAATTTACCCCTTGCTATAATGAAGATATTATTCTCTAAATATGCATAATCAGTTATTGATTTTGAGTATAGTTCTTGATTTAATAAAATACCTACTGGGTCCGTGAATTTTATTTTAAAATTATCATCCTTTGAAAAATCTGATTTTATAGGTCCAGAAATAGATTTATCAATCAATTTTAATTTAAAATACTCAGAATCGTCATAATCAATTTTATAGATACCGCTATTCGAGCTTACATATAATTCATTTTCATAAGACACAAAGTTGTAAAATACTTTATCTTCAAAAATTTTTTGAATTGTAAAACCATTATTAATCAATACAATAAAACTTAAAATAAATTTAATTTGAAGCATAGATGAAAATTTAGCGCATACAATTATAGCGGTTATTTTTTGGTGTGACAAAAATTAAATATTTAATAAAATATCTTTTATCTTTATTTTTTATCACAACCCATTCTGTCGTTGAAGTTATTGTAATTATTCAATACGAATACTATTATAATCCTGTATGACCCCAAAGCTGCTATTATGAATCTGTTAAAGGGAATATTCTATCCTTTTTTCATTGATTCCGTTTTTGGAATGACTCTAAGAGGTGAAATAAACGAGCGCCATCTCCTCTTTTTTAAAATGGATAAAAATAACGGTTAATTATAGCGATTAATTTATTGTTATCAGAATAATTTAATTCATAAAATGCTGTTTTTTTTATCCATTTTAAAAAAGCTTTTGCATTCACTTCTTTGTTTGAGATCCAAGCATCTGGTAAGAATTTTTGCAAAGCATATTGTATACTAACTTTTTTCATGGAGTTTTCTGAGCCTTCAGAATACTTAACCCAAACCACACTACTACAATTTGCACTAGTTTCCTCTGATATTGGTGGAAGGTATTTAACATTACCTTTCAATTCACTGATATAGTATTCCTGAGAATCTATGTTATCGGGATATAATTGTTCAATCAAATTAAAAGATTTTTCTTTTATAGAGATAGCAGATGGAAAGCAATATGTTTTTAAATCTGATCTTAATATTGGAGAGAAATCATCTGCAATTACATTAAAACCATTTGCCATTAATACGGATACAAGTGTACTTTTACCGTTTCCAGAATCCCCAGTAAACATTATTGAATGGTTATTTTTAGAAATTGTAGATGCATGAAATACGCCCATCCAATCGTGCTCTGTTTTATTATAAAATGAGCAGATTATTTCCATAGAAAATTTTCCTTGAAACTCGTGTAATCGAGTATTATCCCATGATCCCACAATTTTATTGTTCTTGAAAATAAATAATTTATTGTCGCTATTGAAAATTTTATATTCAACGCCATAGTTATTTGTATTATCTATATCTAGATGTTTGTATTTTTGATGGATTAATGATTTTGTTTCCTCTGTATCAAAGCATACTTTTATGGTGGTATTATTAAACGAATAATATTGAATTATTTTACAAGATTTTACTTTAACTGGATGTTTTATCGAAGTTTTTAATTCAAGCTCTTTAGTCTCTAACAAGAATGCTGAAATATCTTTATTAATTCTAATTGCCACAGACCTAATAACTTGTAAAGATTCCGTTATAAGGGTTATGAAGTCTTTTGAAGATAAACCTGATTTTTTTTTAATTAACTCTAAAATAGTAGAATCTAAAATAATATATTTATTGGATTCTTTTAACCATACAATAGAATCTTCTTCAGAGATTTTTTGAGCTATTGAAAAAGGTCGTTCTTTTACACTTTTAACCATCTGTATATATAGTTTAAAAGCGTTTTATGATGATAGTGAACACTAATTTTATTTAAAGCAAGTCTTCTGAGTTCGATGTTGAAAAATAGTTGAATTATTATTGAACACTTAATAATATATTGTTCAATAATAATGAAAAATTTAAAGAATGAAATAGTTAAGAATCTAAACAATTTATCAGAATAAGAACTTAACAAGGTTGTTGTCATAGTTATATCAAATATTTTAAATTTAGCTATGGTTAGAAAAAAGTGTTTGATAAATATATCTTTTTTAATGTTTTTTATCGTCAGACTCTTTTTACAATTAAGCTTATAAATATCATAGATACTTCGATGGCTATAGTTTGAATAATTAAACGCTTTATCCTCCAATTGTAAAGCATATATACAATGATCAAACAAAAAAGGTTCGCTTGGTATTCTAATAGTTTTAGCCTTATCCTTAAAAGCACTAATTAGCTTTTCTGAATTAAAAATACCTCTATATTTTGGAGATAATAACTCCAAGTGAGGCTCTATAGAGATTGTTTTATTTTTATTCACCATCCTCGGAAGATGTTTAGGTCTAAATATCGAGTATATAGCAACATTATATAGCGCACAATAGTTGTTTTTTTCTAATATTTTTTTAATTTTTTCTTCATCCTTGTATTGTATGATAAAATCGATATCACCAATCATTCGCTCTCCGATATCTTCGAAAAGATTAGAGAGTAAAAGCGCCGTTCCCTTCAGAAAAATATGTTTAATATTATTTTCAAACAGAAGTTCAGAAAGCTCTTTTGCCTCAGCTAATAAAATTTCGTTTCTAGCTTTATTTATTGTAAAGATATTTTTTATGTATTCTATAAAATCATCTGGAAATAGGGAGGAACAATTCTTTTTATTGATATTAAAATAAAGAGCAGGTAACATCAGATGGCTACTGGCTAATTTTATTAAATTTTCAAAATTAACCGTGCTTATATCAATACCATTTAAGATTTTACTCTCTGACCGATAAAGAATATTTACCATAAATTTTTCTTCGATACTGACCATTTATACAATTAAAAAATACGAACAAATCTCATTTTATATGTGGCGTTGGTCATTTGACGAGTTAGTGATAACGTCATTAAAAGTATGGATAGTTTTTTCATGGAATATTTTGAAGAAATTAATATTGTTTTTTTAGCATATCAAACATTTCTATTAAGTTCTATCCTCCACCCCAACCTGTTGGGTTTGGGGGAGTATCATTCCCACTTCCAGAGTTGCCTCCAGGATTTGGACTAGCAGATTGAGCCTGTGCCTTTTTTGGGTCCAGTATCAGAAAAGTTCCGATTGCAGTAAGCGCTGCATACTTCCCCATTTTCTTTATTGCATCCTTTCTAGTAATTCCAGAAGGAGGATTTTCTTCGTAATCTTTAGTCTCTTTCTTCATTGTTATTATTACTTTATGAAAAGTTTTTTAGTGAATACAATATTTCCTGATTCTAATTTTACAATATAAATACCCGGAGTTAAACCCTGTGTAGAAATTATCTGTTTGTTATTGTTATTGTTTAAGGTTGTGAAAATTACTTCTTTGCCAAGAATATTATATAGTCTTAATTTAGTTCCATTCGACTGATTGGCCAAACCTTCTATAGTAATAAAATTATTTAAATCTGCCTTGAATACATTTAAAAGATTGGTTTCTATTTTGTCATCTGTAGATAAAACAGTTTCTGTTAAGTGAATAAAGAACCTTCCTGCTCCATTCAATTCATTTTCGGCTGTTAATTCAAAGTCATTATCATTTAATAATGTTAAGGTTCCTTTTATATTATCCTCTAAATAAACATTTATATTGTCATTAATTTCAAAGTTATCAATGCTTATTCTAAAGCCGACTCCAGCTTCTCTATTTATTTCAAGCGGTATTACTACATTATTTATACTTTCTAATCCCATTGCATTGATCGTAAAACCAACACCTTGATCATTTTCAATTAATCTAGACATTAAAGAAGCTCCTTGATTAAAATGACCAGCATCATAGCCTGGATCTAAACCAAGATTAAGACCATCTTCAAAATAAAATTTCGTATAGTCTATCTCTGTGTCTCCCTCATAAAGTTTAAGAATTAACTCAAATGAGTCTTCTGGATTTCTTCCAAGAATTAAATCATCCCCACCTACAACAGTCCTCATTTCAGTTGTAAAGGAAATATTATCAGAGCTAGTGTTATCTGATGCAATCATAAACGCTTGTCCAGGAGCTAGAAGTAATGCCGAACTAGTTTTATTATAAATAGTGTATCCGGATCCATCTGCATCATAGCCATATACTGCTTCATAAGAATCGTCAAGCTTGTCACTGTTTATTGTTAAAAAGTTATTATCAAATCTCGCTCTGGTATTTCCGTGGATGTATGAAGGAAATGGGTTTGCTACCAAATTCCATCTTGTACCTGCTCCTGAATTTGCAGCATCATTATTAATAATTGCCTGCGTCTGGTTCTGTGAAGCTGGGGCTCCTGTGAATTTTAAAGTTCCACCACTTATGGTAGCCATTTGAAAGCCTTTACCCATCTCAAAGTTTCCTGCGCC
>ENA-OSJC01003349-OSJC01003349.1-marine-metagenome-genome-assembly--contig:-NODE-3349-length-11487-cov-3.264505_pt1 | contig 11487 bp, 10 predicted proteins | sample MGYA00237885_ERZ534234 | MGnify/ENA primary metagenome ERZ534234 (study PRJEB26413, sample SAMN06343907) | marine metagenome | isolation source: coastal waters | place: Atlantic Ocean: West Antarctic... | reverse complement strand
TGACCTTCAAGGTAATGCAAGATTTGGTCCAGATGTTGAGTGGATTTCTGAAATAGACTTTAATGTACCTAATAAAAGTAATGAGAAATTTCTTAAAGCTATTAAACAATATTGGCCATCTATTTCACTTGATAGATTAAGTCCTTCATATGCAGGCATCCGTCCAAAACTAGGCAATAAAGAAAATCCGTATAACGATTTTCTAATTCAAGATTTTGAAAATCATAAGATAAAGGGTCTTGTTAATTTATTAGGTATTGAATCTCCAGGGCTAACCTCTTCAATTGCAATAGCTGATTTTGTTTCATCTAAACTATTTGAAATATAGATGGCATATAATATAACTTTAAACCTAAGTGAATAATAATGAATAAAAATATACTTCAAGACTCAACAATACTTATTACTGGCGGAACCGGCTCATTTGGTAATACTTTCATTCCAATGACGCTTGAAAAATATAATCCAAAAAAAGTAATTATTTATTCTAGAGATGAAATGAAGCAATGGAACCTATCTCAACAATATGTTGAGGACCCTAGAGTCCAGTTTATTATCGGAGACGTAAGAGATAAAGATAGATTATCACGTGCTTTAGACGGTGTTGATTATGTAGTTCATGCAGCAGCAACTAAGATTGTTCCTACCGCTGAATATAACCCTTTTGAATGCGTTAAGACTAATATTATCGGAGCTATGAATCTGATTGATGCATGTATTGATAGTAATGTAAAAAGGGTGGTGGCCCTATCAACTGACAAAGCAAGTAATCCAATAAACCTTTACGGAGCTACAAAACTAGCATCTGATAAATTATTTATTGCAGCTAATTCAAATAGCAGTAAGGCTAACAAGACACATAATACGACATTCTCAGTCGTAAGGTATGGAAATGTAATTGGTTCTCGTGGCTCAGTTATACCATTTTTTATGTCTCTAGCAAGTTCAGGAATATTACCAATTACTGATATAAATATGACTCGTTTTATGATAACTCTAGAGCAGGGTATAGAGTTAGTATGGCTTGCTTTTGAGGATATGTTGGGTGGAGAAATCTATGTAAAAAAAATACCCTCAATGAAAATTACTGATATTGCAAAATCAATTGCACCTAAAGCTAAACAAAAAATTATTGGGATAAGGCCGGGAGAAAAAATTCATGAGCAAATGATTGGCTTAGAAGATGCTCCATATACATATGAATATAATGATTATTATAAAATACTTCCAATGATACATAACTGGTCGAATGATAAAAAAAGAATAAAGAAAGGAAAAAAAGTGAGTAAAGACTTTATTTACTCATCAGATGTTAATGGTGAATGGATGACGGAAAAAAGCTTAAGTAATTGGTTAAAAAATAACCATAAGAATTTTAAGTCTATTTAAATGAAAAAAAGTTTACTTATTCTAGGAGCAAGTGGTTACTTAGGCTCATTTCTTAAGCTTTATTTTAAAAATTCTGGGTATGCTGTTATAGCTCATAGCTACTCCTCAAATGAGGATATCGGTTTTGATGCTTCAAATTATTCTGAACTAAATGCAGCACTTATAGATTACTCTCCACAAGTTTTAATTAATGCTACGGGATATACCGATGTTGATGGATGTGAATCTAACCCAAACCAAGCTTACCTGGTAAATGCTAAGATAGTCGATAACATTGCTAAATCAATCGAAGTAAACAGCCTTGATACCCATTTTGTTCATATATCTACAGATCATGTTTACGACAAAAAAGAGGGTAGTTTTGAAGATGAGATAGTGTTGCAAAATTATTATGCTTATTCTAAGTTTTTAGGCGATATTTTTGCAAGTAGAATAGATTCTACAGTTTTGAGGACTAATTTTTTTGGACATAACTCGAAATTCAAGGAAAAAGGCTTTACAGACTGGATTTTCAAGTCGCTTGTTAGTCAAAAAAAAATCAATGGATTTGATGATATATATTTCAACCCACTCTCTTTAAACACGTTGGCTGATCTAATAAATCAAGTTATAAAAGTTAAGCCTTTTGGTATTTTTAATTTGGGATCCCGGGAAGGGATGTCAAAATTAGAGTTTATTCTTAAATTTGCAACAAAATTAGGATATTCAAAAGATTTAATTAATGCAATTCCTTTCAATAAGAGAGAGAAAGCTCAAGCAAACCGCCCTATGTCTATGATAATGAATTGCAAAAAAATTCAAAATAAACTAAATATAAATCTACCAACTTTATCTGAAGAAATAGATAAAGTTATTGAGTCATACATTTAAGGTTGAAGCAATTATGGAGATTAATGGAAAAGAAATAAATAAAAGTAGTGCTACTTATTTTATAGCTGACATTGCAGCCAATCATGATGGCGATATCCAAAGAGCTAAAGACCTTATATATTTAGCAGCTGAAGCAGGAGCAGACGCTGCAAAATTTCAGCATTTTGAGGCTAAAACAATTGTTTCTGATTTTGGTTTTAATTCACTTGGTTTAGAAAATTCTCATCAATCTAAGTGGAAAAAAAGCGTATATGATGTTTATAGTGATGCAAGCGTTAATCTTGAATGGACTGAGATGCTTGTTCAAACATGCGCCGATGCAAAGATAGCATTTTTTACTACTCCTTATTCATTAGAAATAGTTGATTTTTTAGACCCACATGTCCCAGCTTATAAAATTGGATCCGGTGATATTAATTGGCCAGAAATGATCAAGAAAGTCGCTAATAAAAATAAACCCTACTTTATTGCCACAGGAGCATCATCATTGATTGAGGTTAAAAATGCGATTAATTTAGCTGTAAGCATAAATAAAAATTTATGTGTAATGCAATGCAATACCAATTACACCGCTAGCCTTGAAAATTTTAAATATATCAATCTAAATGTACTAAAGGTTTATGCTAAGATTTTCCCTGACTTATGTTTGGGTTTAAGTGATCATACGCCTGGACATTCAACGGTTCTTGGCGCTGTAACATTAGGTGCCCGTGCAATCGAAAAACATTTTACTGATAGTAATGACAGAAATGGACCAGATCATAAATTTTCCATGGATCCATCTGCATGGAAAGAAATGGTTGAAAGAACAAGAGAGCTTGAGCTTGCATTAGGGGGTACTGAAAAAATTGTTGAGTTAAATGAGGCTGAGACTGTTGTTGTTCAAAGACGAGCAATGAGAGCATTACGAACAGTTTCTAAGGGAAATAAAGTATCCCAAGGTGACTTCTACCCGCTAAGACCCTGTCCCGAAGATGCCATGGAATTAATAGACCTAGACTCTATGAAAGATATGAGAATTTCTAGATCTATTAACAAGGGTGATTACCTCAGAGCTGGAGATCTATATACAGATAATGACTGATCTATTGTTTTTACCTAAATTAATATTTGAGATTTTAAAATGAGAATAGCTATCGGTACTGCACAAGTAGGCTCTCAATATGGTGTTGCTAACACATCAGGTATTTTGGTAGAAAATCAAATTAAAAAGGTCTTACTTATGGCTCAAAATGAGGGAGTTGACACTATAGATACTGCCAGTAATTATGGTAAAAGTGAGGCTATTCTTGGCAATTTAAATATCAATAATTTTAAAGTTATCACTAAATTACCAGCTGTTCCTAAAGATTGTTTAAATATAAGAAAATGGGTAGATGGGGTTGTTGAAAGCTCATTAGAATCTTTAAATGTAAAGAAAATTTACGGTATTTTATTTCACAATCCAAATCAATTACTGACTAATTATGGAGCAGAATTGTATACAGCTTTAGATAAATATAAGCAAAAAGATATAATATCAAAAATAGGTATATCAATATATTCACCTTCTCAATTAGACTTACTTCTTCCTAAATTTTCTATTGATATAGTTCAGACGCCATTCAATTTAATTGATAGAAGAATTTTAAATTCTGGCTGGTTAGAAAAACTATCAAATAAAAATATTGAGATTCATATTAGATCAGTTTTTTTACAAGGCTTACTTTTAATGCCACACAGTAATATTCCAAATAAATTTTCAAATTGGGATAGCGTCTGGATGAAATGGAATAACTGGCTTTCGGATAACAAAGTTTCTGCAGTCCATGCCTGTCTCTCTTTTGTAGAGTCATTCAAAGAAGTTGATAAGATAATAGTTGGTGTAGATAGCTTAAATCACTTTGAGCAAATTATTCAAGCTATGCGAAAATTACCTATTACAAATATAATTAATATTGAATCACAAGATGAGTTATTAATTAATCCTTCTAATTGGAAAGTAAAATGAAAATAGTTGCGATAGTTCAAGCTAGACTTGGATCAAAACGTTTGCCTAATAAGGTCATAAAAGTAATCGATGGTTCGCCAATGATTGAGATTCTTTTAAAACGGCTTTCTCAATCAAAATTAATAACTAAGATCGTTGTCGCAACTTCTATAGATAGTAAAGACAATAAATTAAAACTATTGATCAATAAACTAGGATATGAGTGCGAGCAAGGCAGTATAGATAATGTTCTGGATAGATATATTTGCGTAGCAGAAAAATTTGAAGCTGATATTGTTGTTAGGATTACAGGCGATTGTCCTTTGGTTGATCCTGAAATAGTTGATCAAGTTATTAATAAATTTAAAGAAGATAATGTTGATTACTGTTCAAATACTATCCCACCAACATTTCCAGATGGTTTAGATGTTGAAGTTTTTACTTTGAAGGCTTTAAAAAAATCATCTTGTATGACTACTAATAACTCTGATTTAGAACATGTAACCCCATATTTAAAAGAGTCAGGAAATTTTAAAACCTCATGTTTAAAAAATGAAGTTGATTTATCAGAAATGCGCTGGACTGTAGATGAAAGTCTAGATTTTGAAGTAATTAGTGCAATTTTTAATAATTTTAGTCCTGACGTAGATTTTTCGTGGATAAAAGTTCTGGGGTTGCAAAAAAGTAGCCCTGAAATTTTCAAAAATTCATCTTTAATTAGGAATGAAGGTTTTTCTATGAGTGATGGGCAAAAGTTATGGAAAAGAGCGAAGAAAATTATTCCTGGCGGTAATATGCTTCTATCAAAAAGGCCTGAAATGTTTCTTCCTGACCTATGGCCATCCTATTTTAGCAAAAGTAAGGGTTGCATCGTCTGGGACTTAGATGGAAAAAAATATATCGATATGTCCATTATGGGAATAGGTACAAATATATTAGGCTATGGGCACCCAGAAGTTGATGAAGCGGTTCATAAAACTATTGATTCTGGAAATATGTCGACTTTGAATTGCCCAGAAGAAGTTTATCTTGCAGAAAAGCTAATTGAAATAAATCCATGGGCAGATATGATTCGTTTTGCGCGTTCTGGAGGTGAAGCTAATGCTATTGCAATTCGGATTGCAAGAGCAGCAACAAATAAGGATAAGGTTGCAATTTGTGGCTATCATGGTTGGCACGATTGGTATTTATCAGTTAATTTGAGTAGCAATAAAAACCTTACCAACCATCTACTGCCAGGCCTTAACCCAAAGGGCGTCCCCAAAAGTCTTGAAGGCACTGTGTTTCCATTTAATTACAATGATTTTGAGGGGTTAGTTAATCTAGTCGATAAAGAAAATATTGGTATTATTAAAATGGAAGTTGAGAGAACTGTAGGGCCTCAGAATAACTTTTTATCAAAGGTAAGAAAACTTGCTACAGATCGCAATATAGTTTTAATTTTTGATGAATGCACTTCGGGATTTAGAGAAACATTCGGGGGGATTTATAAAAAATATAATGTAGAACCTGATATGGCAATGTATGGCAAAGCATTAGGCAATGGATATGCAATAACTGCTATTGTCGGTAAGAAAGAGATTATGGAAGCAGCACAAACAACATTCATAAGTAGTACATTCTGGACTGAGAGAATTGGGCCTACTGCTGCGATTAAAACATTAGAAATTATGGAGCGAGATCAGACCTGGAAAACTATAACAAAATTAGGTTTGTATGCAAGAAATCAGTTAAAAAGTTTAGCAGACAAGTACCAAATAAAAATAGAGCAATGGGGTATTCCGGCACTAACAGGCTATACACTTTTAGGAAGACATCCGCTTCATTATAAAACATTGATAACTCAAGAAATGCTAAAGAAAGGCTATCTAGCAGGAAATACACTTTATGTTTGCATTCATCATACAGAATCTGTTATTGATGAATTTATTTTCAATTTAGATCCAATATTCTCATTAATAAAAGAATGTGAAGATGGGAGAGATATTAATTCGCTTTTATCAGGCCCAATTTGCCACAGTGGCTTTGAGCGTTTAAATTAATATGTTGTTTGATAATTTAAAACACAAATTACAGTTAGCTAGGAATTTTAAATGATTAAAAATAACAACTTAGTTATAAATACTAAAAGATTTTATTTAAAATCAATTACCACGAGTTATGCAAATAAAAAATATAGGGATTGGTTGTTAAATCCAAAAATAAGCAAATTTATTCATATAAAGCCAACTATGAAAGAGCTTCATGATTACATTAAAAAAAAAATATCAAAGCAAGATACAATTTTTTTAGCAATTCACTCAATTACAGATAAGGCCCATATTGGAAATATAAAATATGAACCAGTCGATATTAAAAAAAAATATGCTTTAATGGGTATTATGATAGGAGAGCAGAATTGGTGGGGGAAGGGCGCTGCTATGGAAGTTATAACTGCCAGTTCAAAATTTTTAAAAGAAAAATATCTTATTGAAGAAATTATTTTAGTAGTAAATGAAAGTCATATGTCCGCAATAAAAGCTTATGAAAAAATTGGATTTGAGTTTTGTTCGTCTAAATATACTGAACAAAAAAACAATAGTATTTTGACCATGACTTTGAAAACAAAGTCTTTGTATTGATAAATAGGACTTTTGTTATATATGAATAAGCATTCAATACTATATAAATATAAAATTATTCAGGATCTTATTGATTTAACAACCACTAAGAATTCGCATATTTTAGATTCTAATTTTGATGATGTTTACAATAAGCATTTAATTCAAAAAATTATGCAACTTGGCGAAAGTGAGTTTCTTAATGATAAAAATTTTAATACCTTAATAATAGAAAATAAAGTCAGAACTAAAAATTTTAAAATTTCGAAAGATAAAGGTTTTGAATCAATTTCAATTGTACTTTTTATCAAATCATTAATTATGTTTTTGATGCTGTGGCTTTTATTATTTTTTTATTATTTTTTTGCTCTTATAAATTTTAATCAGTGTAAAACATTACCGAGAAGTAAAATAATTATATTTGGCGTTGAGCACTTAAATTTTAATAATAATGAAATTAAAAATAATTTTATTAAATTTATAAAAAAATATATTTCTATCTCAAGTGATGATGATGTCTTAGTTTCTTCTAATATTCATAAAATTTCCATAGTTAAAAATTTTATTTTTAGGAAATATCCCCATAATATTATTCTTAATTCTGGATTAAAATTTAAAGATTTTTTAAAAATACAATGCCTTCATTTGAGATACCTATTAATATTTTTACTTAGTATCTTTAGAGATAGTAGGGGGTCTATTCTTGGAAAAGATTTTGCAATGATGTCACTATTTGATTTTTCTAATAGTAAAAAAATGATTAAATCAATAATTTTTACTAATACAAATATGAATTATCAGCCATTATGGAGTTCGAATTATATCGATAAGAAGTTCTCGACATCTATGTTCTGGTATTCTGAAAATGCAAGCCCAGTAGTAAGGGCTGTTAAAAAAAATAAGCAATATTTCAATCAGTATCATCCACACATTAGTTTATTGAGTGTTGATAATCATTTTGTTTGGACAAAATTTTTTGCGAATACATTAAAAAAGTTCACTTCTGCTACAAACTTGTATGTAATAGGACCAATTTTATGGAAAATTATTCAAAAAAATACTAAACCATTTACTGTAGAAAAAAATATTTTGATTTTTGATGTGACAGCACTTACAGATGAGTGGAAAAAAATGAGTGGATATAGTGATGTATTCTATTCATATAAAAACATGAAGTTATTCATTTCAGATATTATCGAATGCAAAAATAGTATTAAAAGTTTGTCTGATTATAAGCTAATTTTAAAGCCTAAAAGGAAAGCACTTCCTCAAAATGATTCTAAATATATAAATTATTTAAAAATACTTGAGTCTGAGAGTAAAATTATGATTATTGATTCAACTAGAGATATCGATCTTGCAATTAAAAATTCTTCTTTTATAATATGCGCTCCTTTCTCCTCCCCTTTAATTCTTGCAAATTATTTAAACAAGAATTCTATATACTATGATCCTACTGACTCTATTATTCCTTATGAAGGCCAAGGAAATTTTTTGATTAAGGGAAAAAAATCATTGTATAAAAAATTATTAAAAATTAATAAAAGAGATATCAGTTAAATGTACCCTTTTTACCCTTTATTAAGAGCCCCTAATTGCGAAGGCTTTACAGTAGTTCATAATTACGCACCAAATAATTGGGAAGTTCGAAAAAATTACGAAAAATACATCAACATTACTTGGTCCGATGGGTCTTATTGGCATTCAAAAATTATTGGTACTTTAGGTAAGAATAAATCTTTTAAAATAAAGGAAAAGGATTTAAATTTTTTACCTAAAAATACTTTGGCACTTTCAAGCCTTTCCATCAATAAACTACCATCCGAATCGGATATTTTGCCGGATGATATTGATATGCAAACTAATTTACCAGAATGGAGAGCATCAATAGGGTTGGAGAGTAAATTAGGTGGAAGTACAAGCTTTCAAGGAGAGGGCTATGCTTTCCCTACTAATGGCTCTTTATTGTCATTCGCTCCCTTTTTACAGCATGGGAAAGATTTGAGTTCTCATCTTATATTTATTAGTATTGAAAAATCACCATTATTTAGAAATACGTCATTATTTTTTTTAAATACTTATGGGAACAAGATTAAGATTGAAAAACCAATCATAAGTAACCATTTAAATATTATAAAACTTGATGAGCTAGATTATGACCCAAGTGATTTAATTATTCTTGTTACTAAAAATATAGTGGGAATCCCTTTATTTGTCACGGCTTATAAGAAAGGTGAAGAATTAAGTCTTGAACATACTCATCCACCAGCTTCTTTCGCTATTCATGGAGATAGGTGGGGACTTCATAGAGAGTTAAAAAAAATCTGGGCTGAAAAATTTAATAATATTGAGTCATAACATGATTAAAACAATATATAAAAAACTTAAGAGAGGTTTATGGACATACAAGCAACCTCTATCAGCTAAGCCAAAGAGCTTGCACAATCCTGTTAGTGATCTTTTTGTATGGCGACAATCAGACAAATGGAAAACATATTTTGATTTATATGATATTGGGAGCTTCTATTCTCAGATAGCCAAAACAAAAGAAGTTAATGCAAAAATTGTCTTTTATAATCAATCTGGTAAAAAAATTAATGAACACACAGTTAAATTAAAGATAAATCAAAATAGCTGCATCGAAATTTCATCTTTTCTGAAAGGAGAAAAAGATAGTTATGGAACTTTTGCTGTATTCCACTCGAATATTCCAGATAATTTTATTGAACATAAAAGCTACTTAACTGAAAGAGGATTTGTAAGCTACAAATATAATAATAATAATCAATTAAGGCACTATGTTCATGGTAATTCTGATGCAATATCCATTTCAAATAATATCACTTACTTGTTGGGTGTCAGCTCAATTTTAAAGCGTGACTATAAGTTACAGTTTAATTTAACAAATACTGAAAATTATGAATTTATAGTTATAAATTATACAAATAAGCAACAAAAAGTAATATTCAAGTTTCTCGATGTAGCTACCGATAAAGAAATAAGTGCAAAAGAATATTTTATCAATCCAAATGGATGTTGTTTGTGCAATTTCGACATTAACTATATTGGAAACTTTAGGCTAACTATTTCAAGTAAATTAGTAATGGCTCGTCCATTTGTATTTAGATTTGGCATTACGAAAAATTTCTTTGATGTCTTTCATGGCTAGGTAATGAATAGAAAATATTATATTAAGTTTTTTCAAGAAATCTCCCATCAGGACAAAGCAAGAAATTATAATTTTACTGGAGGGCATTTAGGAACCTTCTCAAATCCTTTCATAACATATCAAGCAATTGAAAACCTTAGAAAGAACAACACTAGTAAATATTTTTTACTATGCGCCTTTGCAAGAATATTATTTTTGTTAATTTTATCTATAATCCCTTTAAAAAATTTAGCAATTTTTATTAGGGCACTGTTAAGAAAAATACTTAATAAGAAGTTGAAATTATCTAGTGAACTTTTAGTTTTATCAGTCGGTAAAGGCAAACCTGAGAATGACCCATATTTATCTAAAATTTTAGTTTTATTGAAGTCAAAGTTTGATTACCTAAAAATTGTTGGTGGAAAACAAGTTAAAGATTTAGGGTTTAATTTTTTTGAGCAGGTTTTTACCCTTTTTGATTTTGTAAAATGTTTTATTTTTATTTTATATTCTCAGTATGCGGCTATTTTATATTTACTAATCTTTTTGTTCGGTAAAAAAAGCTTAGTAAGTAAAGTTTTTTTTATAAATTACTGTTTAGAGGAGATAATTTCAGGGGCTCTATATAAAAATTATCTTTTAGATATTTTTGGTAAAAGAATAAGTAAATGTGGACGCTATAAAAAATTAATTTTCCCTATGGAGGGTCGTAATTGGGAAAAGAAAATTGTTTCTAATCATAGCAAATCTAATTGTAAGATTGTTGGTTTTATACATTGTGCTATAACCCCACGGCATTTGAGTTTAACCTCTAAAATGTTTTATAGTTTAAATGAAATACCTTCCATAGTTATTACACCAAGTACTATGGCATATAAAGTTATATCTAAGACATTCAAAAGCACTAGGATTGTTAGAGGGTCTTTTATTCGTGGATTTTACACTCCTGATAATTTTCCGATTAAAAAAAATAGTATTTTATTTGCATTAACTTCAAATATTCTTGAATCCGAGATGATTGTTAAGTCAATTTTAAAATCAAATCTTCAAAATCGCTTTAAGGTTGAAATAAGACTAAATCCAAATACTAGTACATTTAAAAAAATAAAAAATATAATTGAGAGTAACAACCTATCTTTGTTTTCTGGTTTTTCTAAATCTCTACCTCTTGTTTGTTTATTTAGATCATCTTCAACAGCTATCGAATATTTAAGCCTTGGCGTAAATCCTATTTATATTAATTTAAAATCTGGATTCAGTAATAATATTTTTGACTTAGATAACGTATATAATTTCACTGAATTAGATATTGATAAATTTGATTCATTTTTGCCATATAAACTTTTATATGATAAAAAAAAATGTATTGAGATTTCTAATTATTATTTAAAAATATCTAACCAACTAGATTTTATTGATTATATAAAGGACTGATTAGTAATGAGTATAAGACTAAAAAAATAAAAAATTTTTCAATTTCAGTCGTATTGCCTACTAAAAATAGGCATTTT
>ENA-OSJC01003347-OSJC01003347.1-marine-metagenome-genome-assembly--contig:-NODE-3347-length-11488-cov-4.314083_pt1 | contig 11488 bp, 17 predicted proteins | sample MGYA00237885_ERZ534234 | MGnify/ENA primary metagenome ERZ534234 (study PRJEB26413, sample SAMN06343907) | marine metagenome | isolation source: coastal waters | place: Atlantic Ocean: West Antarctic... | reverse complement strand
TATAGCCGTTACTTTGATGGCAACGAAAAGGCCAAAAAAAACATAAGTGATGACAGGGCGGACGCTACCCCGTAATGCGTTGATAAAACCTCCGGCATCCATGCTATCATGCTTATACAACCCCTCTGTCTCTTTAATCTCTGCCTGCTTGTCCAGAATGCCCAGCTTCAACTCATTGCGCCGAGCCATCAGGTCCATCTCTAGCTTCATCCGCTCAAGACTGTGCTTGTGATCTTGCCCCGCACGGAAGAAATTAAGAACCTCCGGCATAAAAGATGTACCAAACCCAAGTAAACTTCCAAGTAATGTAATCATTTGTCATACCTCTCTTCGTGAACAACCTTGTTCGATGTAACCGTGGTTGTAGACTCTTTGCCCATCCAAATGCCAAAACTTCCCGTAAAAGCTCCAGTTACAACTGAAATTAGACCCGCTTGAGACACTGACAGATCAGGTTGGGACATCGCCCACTCCAAACAACGTATGTACATAATAGTCGTAGCCAGCATCATCAGACGCGGCAGAACTTTCCACTCATCTAGTCTTGTTGCCATCTTCCAAACTCCTTGCATACGTAATCGCGTACCTCTTGTGGTGCGTTATTATAACAACTTTTCCATGTTTGTCATATACAACGTAATCACCCCTCTTGTTTCGATATAACTTCAAAGCAATACGTCACCGTGTGGCTGTTCGTAATTAAAACCTTAGCATCGTCTTTTGCCCTTGCGCACTCACCGCTGGACGCAAACTGACCAAGCTCATAATGAGAGACGTTGTTGTTGATTATCTGAAACCAAATCAGAACCCACATTACCATTTTCCCATATGTCGGCCTATAAACCAAATGGCACCGCCAACACCCCCGACACTGGCCAGACCACTAAAAGACCAAGCAATAGCCTCCATCATCTCTTCACGCTCTTTTTCTTTTTGCTTCTGCGCTGCACGTCGAGCCTTACGCGCCTCGGCCTGCCAAGCTACCCAGCGGTCCCAAGTTCCGGGAGGTCCGTATAGTCGGCACCAGCTTTCAAGCCCACGGCGCTGTTCTTTAATGTTTTCAAGTGCTTGGAACTCTTCCCAGTCACCCTCTGCACCACCTGTAATAGCTGTAATGGGGTTTTTCTTCTTGCGGTCAACGGCATCTTTTAGATCGGATTCGGCAGTGAGGAACCTTCCAACATGGCCCACCATATCCTTGACCTCACGGCCATTCTCCAGCGTTTTCTTAATGACTGAGTACGCGGCGTTGGCTGCCATGATTGTTTCAAGGACAGCCATACGCTACATCACCCCATCTTAGTCAATACTGCCACCAAGAGTGCGATGATAGATCCAGTGGCTGCAAGCATGATAGATTCCATACGCTTCACACGACCAAACAAATCCTTGAACTGGATTTTAACCTCAGTCTTTATGGCGATCACCTCTTTTTCAAGGCCATCGATCCGTTCATGCGCGGACGCTACTGTTTGTTTACTCATGTATTACCCTATGCGTTCAGAGCGTCAAGATCATCCCACACACGTTGAGCGTGAGCCGCCGCGTCAAACGCGACTGTGGCGTCAGGATCGCTTGGGTCTGGGTTAGTCCAGCTATTTGCTGTAGCCTCTGCGGCAAGATACGTCTGCAATTCTGCCTTGGACGCAAACACTGTAATCGCATCAGATGTGTCAGCGCCATCTGCGGAAATGCCAATCATCATCCAATCTTGCGGTGATGCAGTGTTTGGGTCAGCAACCGCGTACATGCCGCCAGTTGACTGCGGAACGCCAAACGTCAACCACGTTGGGATAGTCCCATCCGCTTCAAGGCGATACTTTACTACGTTATGAGCCATCAGTTTTGTCCTCTATCAGGGTGTTGTTCGTCAAAGACGTTTCGTCGAGTATAGCAAAACCACGGCTCTCTGCAAAGGCACTTGGACAATGCGACCATTTATCAGCGCAAGCCTCTAGCCACTGCACCGTGTGGTGATGCTCTGGCGCTTTGCCTTCCTTAACAAGCTCGTTTTCCCAGTTGAGATACGACATGACTTCTAGCTGTGCTTGTGCAGCGTTGATGCCAAGGTCAAACAGGTAGATCATGTTGCCCTCGTCGATCACACCGTTGCGTGGACGGGCAGAGTTTAGCGCCTGTTTCATGCAAGTCATAATGTGGTATTTGACTTCCTCAAGCTCGTAGTCAGCCTCAGTCAGCTCGTCCTTGCCGATCTTCTTCATCAGGTTTTCATACTGATTGGTGAAGAAGTTGAGCTTGCGAACAGCCGCCTCAACATAGCCGCGTGAGGATGCAGCGTTGGCTTGCTTCTCGTTAATCTTAATCTCAAGCATCTCTTGCTCAAGATCGTCAGTCTCTTCAAGCAGCTTACGCTCCAGCTTTTTGAGCTTAACCTCGTCCTTCTTCATGCGGAAGTAGCCTTCTTGGAGAGCAGACTTGGTCTTCTCAATCTCAGCAAGGCTGTGCTTCACAGAGCGGATAGGCGTGATTGCAGTCACATCCAATGTCACGCTCATCATCTGCGAGTGCGACTTGTAAAAGTTGGTTGACGCCTGCGCAATGGCGGGTGCTTTGTCGGCAATGTTAGCCAGCATAGACTGGTACTCAGGCTTCGCGCTTGGAAGCTGAATGTTCAAGTCTGTTGTGGCTAGTGCCGTTTCTTTTACTGTATCTTTAGGCATGATTTTCTCCCGTCATCATGTTAAGCCGCCGTGGGCATTTGAGCTGCCCCCCAAGCCAAAGCGAGCAATAGTAAGATTGCCAAAAGCACTGGTATTACCTGTGCTAGCTATTGTAATGTATTTTATCTCTGCATTGGCCGCTGACGGCTGCTTCCCTCCCGCATAGACACCCCTAGTGCCGCTGGAGGTTGCCGCACCATAATAATTTGCAGCGGAAAGATCACCAAAGTCTGTAGCGTTACCTGTGGATGCAATGGTTATGTAGTCTATTGTGTTTAGGGCGCTGCTTAAATCTGAGCCACCCATGAAGCACCCCCTAGTGCTACTAGAGCAACCACTTGACTGGTATCTGCCGACAGTTTGATCTCCGAAGTCTGTGGCATTACCTGTGGTAGATATAGTAACGTAGTCCATGATGTTGGTCATGCCGCCATTATTGTATCCACCCGCCGCAACACCTCTCGTACTAGAGCTAACTCCCGTAGCGCCTGATCTAGCAGAAGTAGAGTCTCCAAAGTCTGCGCTATTACCAAGAGTTGCGATAGTTATGTAGTCAATCCTAGTGCTAGAGTAGTTGAGTGTATCGTCAGCCCAAATACCTCTAGTTTGATTTGAAATGGTTGCTTGGCTCATCATGCTCTGAGCAAAATCACCAAAATCTACGGCGTTCCCAGCAGAAGTGATAGTTGAGTATTGAAGAAGGGTTAGCTGATCCGCACCTCTATTTACGTTGTTGCCTCCGCCATGTACGGCCCTTGTAGAAGATGAAACGGTTCCGTTCCCAATACTACCACTATAAAGCAAATCACCAAAGTCTGTGGCGTTTCCCGTTGAAACTATCTGGAAAGAGTCAATGACATTTCTGTTTGAAGCGGAGTTGCCTCCCGCAAACAGAGCAATAGCATTAACATTCCCAGCAATGGGCCACAGCCCCGCCTTGGTATACGCAAAGGCTTCCGCAAGTGACCACACGCCAGACGCTGCGCTGTCCTGATATGGCCCAGCAGGCGCGGTCGGAGTATCCGTGATGATGTTGCCGAGGTAGCGTTTATCAGACATTATTAAAGTCCTCCGTGGACGCTAGATGTAGAGCTAAAGTTGTATGCTTGAACCGCTTGGTCGCCCCAATCTTGAGAATTACCTAAGCTGGCAATATTTACATATTGGATGTCAGTCGTGGTGGTGTTGTTGTTCAACTTACCGCCACCTATCACAAAGCGGGTTGCGCTAGACATTCCTCCAGACTCCTTCCTACCAGCAGCAGGCAAGTCTCCAAAATCTATAGCATTTCCCGTGGTTGCAATAGTGCTGTACTGGATGACAAACGGTGATGCCCCACCCGCCCAGATAGCGCGGGTTGAGTTGGACCCAGCAGCGGGGTCTGCGTTCGTCGCCAAAAGATTGCCAAAATCTATAGCATTTCCCGTGGTTGCAATAGTCACATAATCTATAACATTAGTCATTTGATTTGATGTATTGTTTCCACCGCCAAATATAGCCCTAGTATCAGACCCAGAACCTTTGACATACCGTCTAGCTACTGTTAAATCCCCAAAATCAGCAGGATACCCTGTTGTACCCAGTGTTATGTAAGACATTGAGTTTACAGTTGCTTCACTTGAGGTGAATCCCCCAGCAAAGATACCTCTGGTGGAGTTGGAAACTCCCGCCAAATATTGATACCCATAACCTGCGCGTAAGTCACCAGAGTCAACGGCGTTTCCGCCAGTAGCATATGTGTATTGGCTAGTGGCTCTTGATGTAGCGGTTGTTTGTCCGCCAGCACACAACGCAATTATAGAGTTGCCTACCGCTGTTGGAGATTGAGCGGGGTTGTAAGACAGGTCGCCCTCATCAACAGAGTTGCCCAATGACGTTAGGTCTAGGGTTTGGATCATGTTGTTGACGCCACTCCCGCCAGCGCCGCCCATAAAGACACCGATAGGAGCAACATAGTTTGGAACCCAGTTGCCATCACCTTGAGCCTGATACTGCGTTGAGAGGCTCCATACACCTTGATAATTGGGCATTATGAAATCCCTCCGTGGCTGTTGGAAGCAGATGCCAACTCTCTTCTGCTCGCAGATAGATCACCAAAGTCAGTAGCACTACCAGTAGTGGCAATTGTGATATACTGAATTTGATTGGTGGTTTGTCCGCCACCAAATAAACCTCGTACATTGCTAGAGCAAGATGTTAGAAACTGCCTCGCAGCAAGTAAGTCTCCGAAGTCCGTGGCATTTCCGGTTGAAGCTATCGTAACGTAGTCTATTGTGTTTTTGGATGTATTCGTGTTGTCGTCAAACCCGCCCCCAAAAACCGCCCTAGTACCACTAGAGCATCCGCCATTAGTCCTATTCCGGCCTACTGTAAGATCGCCAAAATCAATGGCGTTTCCAGTACTCCCTATAGTAACATAATCTATTTTATTTAGGCTAGAACCGCCAGTACCTGCAGACCCACCAGCAAAAATACCTCTAGTAGGAGATGCTGCAGCATTCATCTGCATCCGGCCCTGAGATAAGTCTCCAAAATCAGTGCCGTTCCCAGTGTTAGCTATTGTAATAAACTCTATGTTATCGTTACTTGTATTACCCCCAGCATAAAGACCTCTTGTGTCATTTGAAAGTGTGCCAACACCTTCTTTTGCTGTGTGTATATTGCCAAAATCAATGCCGTTCCCAGCAGACGCAAATGTTATATACTCTATGACATTTGTCGTGCTTCCAGTGTTACCACCTACATAGACACCTCTTGTAGAGCTGCCCAAACCAGAGAGCTGCTCTTTGGCTGCAGTCAGGTCACCGAAGTCAGTCACGTTTCCAAGAGTTGGTATCTGAACAAATTCTATAGTATTGACTAGAGAACTTTCAATACCACCCGCAAATACTCCTCTGGAGCTAAACGGATTAACACTCCCACTTGCATCACTAGGCGAAGACCACCCAAACGGATTGATCGCCCATACGTTGAACGTGTAGCTTGTGCCGTTGGTGAGACCAGCTACAGTGACAGGGGAAGACGATCCAGACGCGCCAAATGCGCCAGTGCTGTCTTGCACCCGATATCCAGTAATAGCCGCCCCACCAACATCAGTCGGCGCGGTAAAACTAACCTCAACCTGCGCATCACCCGCAGTGCCAGTAACCCCTGTCGCTTGATCAGGGGCGTTCAGCCCGTCCTGTCCTATAAAGCCGCCTGTACGTTTAGCCATCAGAGGCTCCTATTAGCTGATCTCTTCGTAACTACACACCACCACTAGATCGTTTGCCGTGCCTGCTATCACCCCAATAGACTTGTTTTCTTCTAAGTACACCGCCGTGCCTTTATCAAGGACAACCAAGGAAGCGTCCGCTGGTACAGAGATTGTACTAACTAGGGAGAATGCCGTGCCGCCAATATCATCTTGGCTGTACAGGTTAACAGTTGCGTTACAGGCGTTTGCGCCATCAACATTTGATACCTGAATCATGTTGATCTTAAACACTTTACCACTTGATGCGGCATTGCTTACAAGCGCCGTGGCGTTGGTTGACGCAAGCGCGACTGTGGCAGATTTGCCTATAATCGTGGTTACGTTTACAATATTTGGTGCAGCCATTTTCTAGCCTCCTTTATCCAAAGACGATTGCCATAGCAATGGCTTTACCTGTTGATATACCAGCACTGCCAAAACTGACAGTACCACTTCCGTTAGTTACTAATGCTTGACCGCTTGATCCATCCGAAGTTGGATAATTTACACCACCTATTTGAATACTGGGTACACTTAAAGAATTAAACGCATCTACAAAGGCAGCGCCAGATCCAGCGCCATTACTGTACACAGCTTTGGTTTGACTTGCTGGAATAGTGATGTTTGCCCCAGAACCTTGAGAGATGATAATGTTTTGAGATCCGCTAGTAGCGTTCTCAATGAACCACATCTTGCTGATAGTATTTGGCCCGATTGTGATCGTACATGCACTGTCGAGTGTCCCTGTGTACTTTAGGAACATAGATCGACCAGCGTCTGTAGCGCCGTCAGCAATCGTTGTTGTGTGCGTGTTGGCGTTAGTAGTAATGGCTTCTGTGCCGAAGCCAAAAGCCTCGCCAATCAGCTCAAGGTTCGTGTTTGTGACTGTTCCCCATGAGCCTGACTGATCGCCAGTTGCCATCTCATTGAGGCGAAGGTCATTTACAAAGGTAGAAGCCATATTAGTCGATCCTTACAATTGCTGTATTAGCAGTTTGAGCTGGGAAAACAATGCGAAATGTTCCGCCAGCAACTGAAAAGTCTCCACCAAAGTCCAATACAGCTATAGCAAAATCGCTTTCTGTGTCATTGTAGATCAATGCCCCACGAGCTGTAAAGGTTGCTGATGTCCACTCTGGGTTATTAGAGTCAAAGCAACCGCTTGTGCTGTTGGTTATAACAGAAGCGCTTGCCAATGTCACGCCGCCAGTTGTGTACCCATTGCCGTTAGCAATCTCATTCGTGGCGCTATATGCAGTTGTGGTCGCGTTTAGCGTTGCTGAACTGGTGTAAAGGGCAATTTTAATTGTGTCAGAATCAAGATCATGCAGCCCAAGCATTACATCTCGTTTGAATTGTGTACACATTGCTTGTGTGATAGCCATTATAGACCTCCGTTATATTCTGCTGCGTAATCGCGTTGCATCTCTTGTACTGCAAGTTGCACTGCTTCGTCAAATTGTGTCTTATAAAGAGCCAATGTTTCCCCAGCCTTGAGAAAAGATGAAGCCTCATAGAGACACGCGGCAAGCAGCACATTTTCGGCATTGTCGCCAATCCAGTTATTTGCGTTGCTTGAACTCAAACCCTGTTCAGGGGCAATATAATCTACTTGGTAGGTATCTGTGGAATTTGGCGTTGGGGCCAATGTAATAACAGATCCAGCCGTGCCTGCACTCTTGGTGCTGTACATTATTGGAATACCCTGCGTGGTCGCGTTGGGCGAATAGTCACGGATATATGAATCAACTCTGTGGTTTAGGTATGACAAAACATTAGAAGATATAATAGATACCTGACGGATCATTCTGGCTGTTGGCACTGTATAGTCCGAAGTTCCTACCACCATGTTTGCTGTCGCAGTCTTGCGAAAGCACGGCAGGTTTGGCAGTCGCTGAAAGATCATTGTCTCAGCCTGTGCTATGATTTCATTAATAGAAGCCTGTAGCTCAGAGCTATCATCTTCCAAAAAGTTCTGAATATTTGCAACTAGCTGTGTGTAATTCACTTATCTATCCTCACTGCCATGTTCCTTCGCCGTACCCACCTTGGCCCCAAGATGTTTCGATTACTATTGTTACTGAAGATACACCACCAGTGCCTGCCTGTCCAATTGCAGGAGGTCTGCCTGCTGTATCACCAAACGGTCCAAGTCCCCAAGGTCCAATGCCCCAGCCAAGTGGATCTTCTATATTGGCGATGCCGATATTTCCGCTGCCACTAACGCCCGATACAGACACTAAGTTAATTATGTCAATAGAACCTACGTTTGCGGCCCCACCTACGCCTGCTGGGGTGGCTTCTAATAGGAATGCCTCTGTACCAACACCGCCAGTGCCGCCTGCACCCGTTATCGGCGGCAGTGTATCTACATTTACTGTGCCGGGATCGCCTGATCCACCAACGCCACCAATAATATCTTCAAGTTCAATTAATATAGAAGAGAACACAGGAGTATTTGCCTGTCCGCCCATTCCTGAGTGCTGGGTGCAATAATAGTAAAGGGTAGGTGCGCTTTCTGCTACAACTATCTGGGTGTAAGCGCCAGAACTTCCCGGCGTCCCTGACGTTGTGACCCCTGTTGTGTATTCGCTACCGCCAGCATGTGTGCCATTCGGCGTAGTGCTAAAGCGCAGAGGATGGCCGTTGTTAGAAGATGCAGATTGATCGAAGTAATACGTCCTGCTTTCCATCAATTCTAACGTGTCTTGCTGAACTCCTCCGATAAAGTATTTATTAGCACCGCCAACGCTCTGAACAGTGACCGTTAGCGTTTGTACGGCAGATACGTTCGGTCCAACTTCACCATCGCCAGCCTGACCCTGCGCTATTATTTCAGTTTGTATTGTGGCCTCTACCGTGCCAACGCCGCCTGTTCCGCCAACGCCTGTTTGAGATGTATGTATGATTTCAAATTCACACCGACCAACACTAGCATTGGCGCTCACCCCAACGCCGGGGCGCAATCGTGGGTCTATAGTCCAATCTTGGGTGTAGCCGATATAAACAACGACATTTTCTGGATCTGTGTCTGGGCGAGGATTCCGAAGTGCAGTCGCATCGACTACGTTTTTTGCAGGCGTTAGCTGTGGCTGCTTCGGGTCGAAGTCTTCTGGAGAAACACGCAATCCATCCCAAGTGGTCTTCAACTGAGGGTATGGAACCCGAAGACCACCTACATCGCTTATTGCTTGGGATTTTTTTCCTGTTGCGTATTTCGCCATTATGATAAATTCAACGCTGTTGGTTGAATCCTTAAACTTACACCATCATTGTCAGAAGCCGATGCAAAGGCGAACGCACGTTCATACATCTCGTTTAAGATCTGAAACTTTTCGTTTGCATATTTCAAAGATAGCTTACTTGCCAAACCAGCGCATATGCACTCGTTCCAGCGATACGGTATGTCAGCGTCCTGATTGGACGCTGTAACGTCTTCAAGCTGACGTATGGCCCAATATACCATGCTGTATGTTGTTCTGTTTGGAACCTGCCAGAAATAGGCTATAGGAGTATACTGCTTGTCTAGCATATACTGGCTGGGTTTCCCCTCTGATGCTTTGTTTGGGAGCTGATTGTAATCAGAGATCGACACACGGTTAATGATCTGGTCAGACGTATCTGTGCCAGAGCTGTCGCGTAGTACCGCATCAATGATGTCAATCGTTCCCGCAGGCAAAGTATAAGTTGTCTGCCCGTTTATAAGTGTCAAAGTCTGCTGTTCGACTGCCCAGTAGTTGATGCCACGATTGGCCCACTCAGAAAAGAGAAGGTTCAAGCTGCGCCTTGCGGATACAGCCCGATCACCCGTTTGTACCTGTGGGTCTAGGCCACAGCGTTCAAAGGCTTCGGTGATGATCTCTTCAACGTCTGGTCGAAACGCTACCGTGTTAGAAGTCGCCATCAGATCACTCCTTTAGTATTCTTTGATGACCCTTAAAACGAGTTGGTAAGAATCTCCAACAGCGCCAGCCCCATCAGTTGTGAATTTAATATCACCAGTTGGGTTTGTGCCATATGACTTAGTTGAAGGAAGGCCACCAAACTTAGAAAAATCATGATATCCGATATCGTCATCACCAATGTTCATCAAAATGATGTTTACATCAGCAGCAGCCAATATGCGAACCGTCATGCTTTTAATAACCCACCAGCCTTCAATAATGCGAACAGCACTACAAGGTTGACCACTCGCACTTTTTGCAAGTGTTGAAACGTCAATCTTCATAACTGCGCTTTCGTTTCCACCATCAACGTATTGATATTGGAAAGCGAAAACGGCCTCTCTTACACTGTCACTTAGCTTTTTTATTGATACAATGTCAGCCATTTAAAGAATCCTATAGTTGTAGGTGGGGATTAAACCCCACCATAAATTTTAAAGGTCAATAGCCTACACCGCAGTTGCGTCTTGCAGGAAATTGTCCTGCACATAAGTGAAAGTCACAGTGACTTGACCCGCAGTAGCAGCCGCTCCCGCAGATATAAGTGTTGCTGTGATCTGGCTGTCAGCACTAAAGCGATCTGCTGTGTCTAAAGACCCAGCGGCCAAAGTTTTAGTTTCCCCAACCGCTTTAACATTGGTATTTGCAATAAGAAATTGAGTCGTCTTGCTCAACACCCCTACAGAAACAGTAGCTGCGCCACCAGCATTACTAGCTATAGCCACTCTTAGTGTGACACCCAGTAACTGTGAATTTTTTGGAATAACGCCGACATTGTAGGTAGTTGTTCCAGCGGCGACTTGTGCGTCAATCATAATAGATTGAGACATTACAACTTGACCTACGTTGCCAACATTTGTGCCTAAAATAGCGCCAGTTGTTTCTTTGATTGTACCGGCCTTTATTGGGCCAGAAAAAGTTGTAGTACCCATGTTAATCTCCTGTCTGGGTTAAGTCAGTCACGGGATGTGACTGTCAGGGATGCCTGCACGATACAACAGCTCTAAACAAAAAGAAAGAGGCGATCCGAAGACCGCCTCTCAATTACAATACTGTTAAAAGTATTATGCGCCTTCAGATCCGAACAAACCACGCCAGTCAGTGTAACCGAAGCTGTAACGCTCACGCACTTTATAGCGCACGTTGCCAGTTTCGAAATCACCTTCCATGCCTTTTTTCATAGGCGAGCGTTGGAACATTTTCAGTCCATCAGGAACGTCAGTTGTGACGAAGAACCCGTCTGCGTCTGTCAGACGGCGCATCACATGATAACCTTTTGGCAGGTAACCGCCAGAACGGATAGCATTGATGTCGTTGTCAGCAGTACCAGTGCGAAGCTGGGATTCCAGCAGACGCTCTGCAACGAAGGTGTAAGCTGTTGGGATAACCAACTGCATACCTTGGGCAGCAATGCGAAGACCACGATCATCCTTCATATCCGCGATTTGGATAAGAATGGCTTCAAGTGAAACTTCTGACAAGTCAGCCGCTGTGGCTAACGTGTTAGACTGGTTGCCGTTCTGCGTTGGGTGAGTTGCACTCAAAAGAGTAGTGCCATCGCCACCGTTTGCAGTTGTCGCGTTGTTCAAGACGTTAGCCGCTTTGATTTCCTTAGTGGAAGCCATAGA
>ENA-OSJC01003345-OSJC01003345.1-marine-metagenome-genome-assembly--contig:-NODE-3345-length-11496-cov-5.852702_pt1 | contig 11496 bp, 11 predicted proteins | sample MGYA00237885_ERZ534234 | MGnify/ENA primary metagenome ERZ534234 (study PRJEB26413, sample SAMN06343907) | marine metagenome | isolation source: coastal waters | place: Atlantic Ocean: West Antarctic... | reverse complement strand
ACCGTTTCATACGATACAACCTTTGCCCCTGATACAGTTTTAACCTTTAAAAATTTACCATCTGTTACACTTGCTATTGATTCTTCAAAATTTGGTGCGTTAGTTGGAAAGGTTACCGTTTCATACGATACAACTTTATTACCCCCTACTGTATCAACTCTCAAAAATTTACCATCTGTTACACTTGCTATTGATTCTTCAAAATTAGGTGCATTCGCTGGAAAGGTTACCGTTTCATACGATACAACCTTTGCCCCTGATACAGTTTTAACCTTTAAAAATTTACCATCTGTTACACTTGCTATAGATTCTTCAAAATTTGGTGCGTTAGTTGGAAAGGTTACCGTTTCATACGATACAACTTTATTACCTCCTACTGTATCAACTCTCAAAAATTTACCATCTGTTATACTTGCTATTGATTCTTCAAAATTAGGTGCATTCGTTGGAAAATCGCTAATTTGTGCTTTCGTTATAGACTTATTGGTTAGCGTATTTGTTGATGTAGTTGTTATATACGGATTACCCTGTGCATCTTTGGGTGCATTATTAAATGTTACATTACTACTGAATGTTGCTTTGTTATCAGATGCTAATCTCAAACATTCATTAAGATTTGCTCCATTTGAAGAGGTATAAAATCTCAAATCACCAGTATTATCAGTTGCGTTGCTTATATGACCAGATATTAATCCCATAATAGCGGTGCTTCCATCCGCTCCATCATTATCATCAAAATTATTAAAATATAAATAAGTTGATTTACTAGCACCATTATTTCGTCTGCCTTCTAGTGTTAGCGTCGTATCTCTACCGCTTACAGAAGCAGGTCTAATATATAATTGTGGTGTTGTGAAATTATCAGTCATATCGCCTATTATTTCTTGTTTAGTCGTTTTAATAAGTGTATTATCTATAGACGACGAAGCTATAATAAAACCATTATCATTTGTTAAATCAGAGGTTTTAGTAGGTATTGAAGGAAAATCACTAATTTGTGCTTTCGTCATGGATTTATTAGTTAATGTATCGGTTGATGATGCAGTAATAAAACCCGTGACACTCGGTATTCCAGTAACCGATAGTAGTCCTGTTGAATTAATTGCTAAATTATTCCCATCAATTTTAACACCTCCTAAAGTAGAATTACTAGCGACAGGCAAAGAAAAATCAACAACATCAACATATTCAAAACCATCATTAACATCGTTTTTTAATTTAACATATTGACCTGCAGTTCCTATATCATTTGGAAATTTTGGTATATTTTTATTAGATGTTCTACCTGATAAAGAAGACATTATATATAGTAACTATATTATATATATAATGTTTTTGATTAACTTTTTTTAAAAGTATGTTTATATTCAACAAAACTAGTTTTATCTACTAAATTAAATTCAAAATATGGTAAGTCGTAATAGTCTAATGTGCGTTGGTCACAGTGAGGAAATCTTGTTCCTAATTCTTCACCATGTATATGTATCACAGGTTTGCTATTTACATAGGGTTCATTATTTCGTTTTCTTTTAGTAACACAAAAAGGACACTGAAAGTAATATAAATTATTAATGTTTTTTTTAACTGCTACATTAATAGTATAAAAATTATCATCTATAGTAATAGGGCAATTCATTCTGTGAAGAGCAACTAGTGCTTTTTGAGAAAAGTCTTCGTCCATTTAATATTACTAAAGATTAAAAAAATGTATGTATGACCTTAATTGATGATTTCAATTTGACGCATAGCACCAACTCTCATTATGGTGTCAGTTTCAGCAAGAATAATATTTTCGTAATCAGAAGAGTCGTTTCCTGTGCCGACCGACTGAAGACCAAAATAGGCGTTCTGCCCAGTCGTATTTAATCCTGATAGGCAGGGAATATCACCCTCTTTATGCGGTAGATTGAAACCAACAGCAACGACGAATTTGTTATTGAGGTATTCCTGCATACTGGGTGTGTCGTGGAGTTCATCAATATTGTTAGCATCAAGTGTCATCTGTAAGCAATCAGCAACACCCATATTATACTGCGGATACTGCGACGAATTCACCTGAAACTGGAAATCTAGAGGAGCGGTAGAGGTTTGAAAGTCAGCATACGGAACAGGTAATATAAGACCAAGAGCAGGTGTTGTAGGTGTATCAGTTTTAGGTAGAAGATTTGGGTATCTGAACTGCTGAACACTACCCTGATAATGACGAGCACCTGCTTCATTTATTGTCCCTGCACCATCACGACCATCACAACCAAGTGCTAAATTGTTAATACCTGCACACCGACCAGCAAGAGGTCTAGCACCTGTAATAACCGCATGAGATTTATTACGCCATACCGCTGTTAGTTTGCGGAGCGAATTCGCCGACAAAGAAAAACGATTGCTACCTGCCCACTGACCCATGACGAAACCAGTTGTTTGAGGGTAAGTAAAACTTACATACCCAATTGATGCGATGCGTTCTTTAATCGCCATCTGATAAGACGACGAAAGAAGCGAATAACATACAGCGTTGAAAACAGGGCGTTCAATAGTGAATGAACCAGCAACACCACTATTAACGGTGAAATTATTAGAAACACCTCTTTGAAGTGTTGCTTTCGCTCTGATAAGAACCGATGCGGGGGCTACAATAAATTCAACCGTGACCGCACCTAGAAGCGACATGTCAATAAGACGAGGCGAGATACGAGCAATCTGCCCCATATCAACGCTAAAGAGAGTAGATATTTTGCCGATTCCAGCACCGTAAGTTTCCGATAGGAGGGCGGTTGTTAAAACAGAACCATCTACCGCCTGACGCTCACATACATAGGGGTGACCACTTACAGGGTCACATACATCTTGTTTTGTTACATAATCAACCGCTTTCACAACGCCATGTAAATTGTTGTTCTGAACAACGGTCTGTCCAGCAATCATAATTCTCACGCCCGAGAAGAGGGTATCAGCATACTGCGGAAGACGAGCACCTGAACCTGAACTGCACTCAACTGAAAAATGGAGTTTGGATTGTTTCCAGTCCATTATTGAATTTGACGGCAAATTGAAGCGGATAACGCCATCACTAGCAACCGACGAAGCACCAGTAGAAGAGGCAATCTGAAATACATTTTTAGAGCAACCCTGAACGACCGAGAGAGCGAAACTTAAAGACGAAGGTAAAGAAGTCATATTTTCCGACATTTTATAATATAGCAAAAGAAAATAAAATATTGAATAAAACTTTTTCTAAATATTTTAACATAATTTATTTGGGAATGTTAAATTACTTCCAAATTTGGGGTTATTTATTCCTATAGGATCAGGAAATCCTTGAAGACTATTAGGGGCAGTTCCGATAAATTTTTCAGCAAGTATTACTAAAGAAACGATACTATTTCCATTTGTAACTTGCGATGGTCCTGTGTATGGTTGTAAATCGCCACTAACAACACCAATAGGTAATGTTGAAGTATCGTTATACGGAAGCGGTCTTCCTCTATGGTCACGAAGTTCAAATTCTATTTCATTTATAAATGGTTGAGTCAGTATGCTAAAAAAATATGAGGGTTGCGTTATTTTAAAAAATACGCCAACATCATTAATACTATCCTCAACTTCCCTAGATGCTTTAGCGATGATATTTGAGGCAATAAAATTGTGTGCATGTTGATTAGAAATACTCTCTAAAGATGACGATGCTTGTGAATGTGATTGGCGAGATGTTATATAAACATCGTCTAAAGTATTTAGGGTTTCACTCATAGGAAACCAACCAGCGATAACAATCGCTAAAGCATCTGCAGTTTTAATCTTAACAGAAAGCGATTCATCATATGCTGATAAAGACCATATAGGATTTGCTGTAGTCCCCACAAATGATTCAATACGAGGTCCTCCTAATAGTAAATAAGAATCATTTAGTCTTTCGTCGTCTGATAAAGCAGACCCTCCTGTTATATTAAAATTATATGTTCCTGCTATAGGAATATTAAGAAATTGAAATATAGGCAATTTATTCCAAACCCAACCTCCTACATTTTTAGACTTAAGTTCAAGCACGAGTCTAAAATCATTTCTATTTTCTGCTGATTGAGGTTTTTCATTTGGGTCAGCAGTATTTCTATAAATAAGAGTTTTTGCAGTAACCTCAAATTCACTTGCTAAAAGAGGTCTAGTTAATGCTGATGTTAATTCTACGATTTTTGCAACAATAGCATCACCAAAAGCATCTATTAGACTTTTATGAGTAACATAATCGCCTACTGGAATGGAAACCATCGTATCAATATTTGGAATCACAACATCACTACTACTTCCTGTTGTGAAACCTTCTAAAGAAAATCTAATTTTATTATTCGTTTTATTGATATTATACCACGACTTTCTTAACTGCAATTCTTTAACAGATAATTTGATTATGGAAGAGTCGTTATTCTTTAAGGGACTATCTGCTAGATTAACCTTAAAATGATTTTGGTTTCCTATACCATTATTTGAGAAATTCGCTTCAGATGAAACAAATAGCAGTTGTGAGTCAGATTCGTATTTATTCATTATATATATACTTTTTATAAAAAAAAGTAAGTCAAAAAGTATATATACTATTCAGTGGAACAGAATTTTTTGTAATTAGGGTCTTTTAAGTTTGTTTCCTCCATCTTTTCAGGGTGGTTTAAATAAAAATCTACTAAAATATTAATCGTAGCATCATCAAGTTGTCCGTATTCATCTTTACACATTCTAAATAATCGTCTTTTTTTTTGTAATGTATCGGCATCATAAGAGTATTCTTCTATTTGAACTTTTGCTCTTGGTATAACCTTTTCTTCCTGTGTTTCTTCATCAATATATTTATATCCTGCACTTGTTAATTCTCCCATATAATATTACTAAAGATTTTATATTTAATATTCCTCGTTTTTATATTCTTCCGTTCCCATATCTATCTGTTCGTTCTGTTCTTTCTTTTTCGCTTTCTCACCCCCTCTGCGTCTATTCTGACCTTGCGATGCTTTGCTTGGATTATCTACTATTGATGTATCTATCCCTTTATTAGTTTTTCTTTCACCTCTTTTAATTACACCCTGAATAAGCGACCCCATCGTATCTTCAACCGCAACTTGTATTTCTTCAGCTTCCATTCTAGCACCAATACCTTCCATTTTGTTTATATCTACTTTTGTTTCATCTAAATCAATAAGCATACCATTAATATCAGTAATCAAGGCACTTGTATATGCATCTTTTTTCATTCCAGCAGGTAAATCTTCTAGTTTAAATTCAGCCTTTCCATTTCTTAAAAGGTCAAGAACATTTTGATATTGTGCTATCTCATCGTCTCGTTTTCTATCTTGCTTTGCTTTATCAAATTTCTTCTTAACATTCTTATCATACATCTTGTTATATTCCTTTCTGTAAAATTTAGAGTCAATACCGAAATTATCGCCTACCGCTTCGGAAAACATGTTAATGGAAGCAGGGGTTGAAAAATCTCTTTTCTTTTTTCCAGCAGGATTAAACTGACTAATATGATTATCGTCTAGTATTTTATCAAATAACATCTGTCTTAATTCAAAAGGAATATCTCTATAGTCACGGCACAAATAATTTGCCTCTTCGTCAGAATAAAGTTTCATATTATATATTTTAGCAATAAAATAAAATATTTATATATAAAATAATGAATCTAATACCAATTCAAACAACCATTAATATAAATGGAATGAGTGTTCCAACTCGTAATATGATATTTGGCGGTGATTATGAACAGGAAAATGGTATGATGCTTGGCGGTCTTCGTCGTGACCCAAGAAGCGACCCTATGTCAGGTGGTTTAAATCCTTTACAGATGATCGGCGAAGAATACAATATCGCAAATCAAAATGAACCCTGTGTTACTAACAAAAACACTAAAGCGATGATTGGAATGCAACTCCAGCAGACGCAGAATGTAACCAGCGAAGATTCTATGGTAGTCCAACCCTACAGCGTAAGTAGATTAAATCATATCGGTTTAGGACATCAAGAATGCGATATAGAAACGATTGATAACGATGTTAGATTAAGAACTCCTAATGTTTATAACTTTCTGTTAGAACCTCCGTTCCCTAGAAAGGTCTTTTAATTAAATTCATTTTTGGTTAATGTCTTATCATTATTCATATCATAATTGTTAAACATTTTTAAAATAGCATCATCAGACATACCCTTTGTTTTATAATAACTTTTAAATTCTTTGTAAGTTATTTTATTATCTTGATTGGTGTCTATTAAATTAAATAGTGTTTTAATCGGTTTGAATTCTTGTTGAGGTAAGCGATTTATACTATTAAAAACACTAGGTTTATATGTATTGAAAACCTCTCTCTGTCTGCTGTAATCTGCAACGAGTGCGGATGTTGAACTAGGTTCTCCAAGCATTAATTTATTCTGATATGAAAGCATTTTTTGACTAGGTTCTTCATCAGGTCTTTCTATATAATACGGCACAAGTTCGCTATCCATCATCTTTTTTAATTTCTTTTCATCTAAAATTATTTTAGATTTTTTTCGTATGCTTTGGATATTAGATTCATCAATAAAATGATGTATGAAATGCCCTTTCATGATGTTAGTCCCTCCTACGCCGTATGCTCTTTTGTTAATTACAATATGGTTGTTTTCAGGACTGAATTTAACATTCTCTCTGATATATTTAGGAATTAAATCAACATCACTAGTAAATATGTTGATGTTATCAGGGTTATATCCTGTAAATTCTCTAGTGTTTTCACGACGATTACCTGCTGGGTTGAACGAGTATGTTGGTAGGTCGTATGCTCTGCCTACTTCTAACGAAACAGCACCTGCTCTGCTGTCACCTGCTATACTCAATTCATAATCAGGAAATTCAATATCAACAAAATTAACAGCATCAATCATATGATTAACATCTTCATTAAATAATCTACCAAAATCAGTTACTCTACCTTTATCTACTTGTTTTGGAAAAATAGATGAATAACCCATTTCTATTAATTGTTGTCTATCTCTGTTATCTTTTGCAGGTGATAAACCTCTCATAGCGATTGTTACTTTTTTATCTTTTTCATCTACGAAGATTTGCGATAAGGAACTAGTGGTATCATACACATCAAATTTTTCAAATCTTTCATTTTCAATAACATAATTTTTTCTATTTTCGTTTTGTGTTAATAATCCTTGTGTCCCATATCGTTTAGTGTTTTCATAAACATATCTAATCATTCTTGCTTTTTCCGTCATCATCGCAATTTCTTCATTACGCATATTTGATTTATCTCTAAAATCATTTGATTCATAATTCGTTGCTCTCAAAGCACCTGATTGAAATGGTTTTTTATCAGGATTGAATATAAATTCTTGTGCTGATTTTTTGTTTATAAGCAAACCATCAGCATTAATAACATTTCCGTATGATTCTTCGCCTTCAGCATCAACAATAACTTCCAAAAGTTCCTCTCGGTATTTTTCAGGTATAGGCATTATATAATGTAATGTTATTATTTTATTTCATTAATATATAATGGAAATTCAAGATTTTTCTTTAATGGGTTTAGAGGCATCTTGTTCGCTATTCATCGCTGTTCTAGCAATAAAATTATATAAAATGAAAATAAAAACACATAGCGGTTGTTGTGGTGATAAATTTGAGATTATAACAGAAAACGGAGGGTCTGATTCATCGCCTATGGACGGAGTTTTAAACAAACTTTAATTTTATCTTATGATATATATAAATGAAACTAACCAAGAAATCGTTAAATGCTTATGGTAAAGACACCAATCCTAAAGATGATGTAAATAACGATTATCCCACACCCCCTAATAGTTTAAAAGCCCCGTTTGTATTAATGAATGTAGCTTCACGAGGTGGAGGCAAATCTTTTCAAACATCTAAAATTTTAGCACAATCAAAGAAGGATAAAACATACGATGTAATATATTGCATATCACCAAATTATTTAAGTAATAAAGCATATTTCGGCGAGTTCATAAAAGACGAACATGTTTTTCTACCTACTAAAGAGAGTATATCAGAAGTGCTATTACTTATAGACCAAGACAGAGATGAATTTGAACAACACCTAGAAGATGTAAAAGAGTATAATGATTTTACAAGAAAGATGAAATCAAAATCAGATATCTTTAGCGATGAAGATATTTTTAAATACAATAATTTAGGGTGGTTAGATGCTACACCTGAAAAACCTATATATAAATATGGTAAGGTTCAACCCCCTCGTAGTCTATTAATTTTAGATGATGTTTTAGGGCAACCTTGCGTCAGTTCAAATGAATTTACATCAGCATTTATTCGTAACAGACATCTATCGCCATTACAAGAATCGCATTCAAATAGAACTGCGTGTGGTTGTTCGTTATTAGTTAATGTGCAGACATATACTACGAATACTGGCGGTGGTGGCGTGAATCGTGCCTTACGAGAACAGGTAACACATTTATTATTATTCAAAAATAAAAGTGCTAAAATGATGGAAAAGATCCGAGAAGAATTATGCTCTGTGATAGATATAGATAAATTTAATATGGCGTATGAAGAAGCAACAAGAGAAAAATATGGTAATTTGTTAATAACATTCGCACCTAAATGTCCTACAAAAATGTTTATAAAAAATCTACAAGAATGTTTAGTTTTTGAAGAAGATAAGGAATTATGTAATTGTAAGCACTAACCAAATAAAGATTTATAAACTTTCTTATTTTCTAAATCTGTTTTCAACTGAAGTAGTTTCTTTTTTCTGTCTATATCTGTGTCTTGTCTAGGTGGCGGACGAGGTAAGGGTGGATTCATAGGTAGGGGTTCTACTACTTTAGGTTTAGGTTTCTTTACTCTTTTTACTACTACAACCTCCTCCTGTTCTTCTTCTTCGCTTTCAGATTCTTCTATTACGATTGTCTTTTTCTTTTTAGGTTTTACTACCTTTACTGTTTTAACTGGTATTTGCTCTTGTATTACAGGGGGGTTGTATTCTTTTTTTTTAGTTAGTTCTTCCTTTGCTAATTGCCGTTTGATGTTTGCTTTCTCTCTACCCTTTCGTAAGACCTCTAACCTTGCCTTCTGCTGTTCGTCTGATATAGTTTTTCTAGGTGTTCCATCTTTATTGATTGCTCGTTTTTTTTTATCAGTTTTAGGGATTTCCTCTTTTTGGATTTCCTCGTTTTCATCTTCCTGATTTTCCCCTAAAGATTGACTGGTATTCTCTTGTATTTGCTCGTTTTCGTTGTCAGACATGTATATTAATACCAGAGAAAAAAATATCAGTAAAATCTATATATTACATTTAAATGATTTAGGAAAATAATAATAGATATATATAGTATAGAATGAAAGCAACAGAAGCACAAAAAAGAGCGACTGCTAAATGGTCTGCTGTGCCTGAAAATAAAGTTAAAATATACAATAATACAGCAAGATACAGGGAGAATGATTATGCAAAACATTTAGAATTGCATAGGTCCTATCGTATGAAATGTTATGCGAAACAGCGTGGTTATATGTGTTATGATGACTACTTATTTGATGTCACCCTTCGCTGTATTTATAAACTTTTTAATTAGTATGTTGTATATATATATTAATTAAATAATAACTTAAAAAAATAATATGTTATATATATATATAAGATGTCTAACAGATTAATTAACGATGTATCTAAATTAACCGATGGCGATAGAACGAAAATAAGAAAGAGATATGGATTTAAGACAACGAAACAATTGATTAAGTCTGTTGAGGAACTATTTGATTTAGGGATTTCTGATAAGAGAAAAGAAAAATTGGCGTTTAGATATTATGCTGACGAGTTCAATAAGGATATTTTGGAGGCGAGAGATAAAAAGAAAATTGAAGTAAGGAAAAAGAAAGCAGAATTGAAGAAAAAGGTTATTAATATGGATTTGAAGAAGAACACAAGAGTATTTAAGAAAGGCAGACCTGATATTGATGTTAGTTTTACGAGATTTTATGATTTATTAAAATCAATTCACAAGTCAGGTGATACTATTAATGTTGTTAAAAAAGGTGGTAAGGGTTTATTTATAGACCCTGAATGGGGTTACAAAACGGATTTTCGTTTAGACTTTTCATACACATTCACAGATAAATTTGAAAAAGATTTTAAAAACATATTTACTTCATATCTACAAATAGATAGTGATACAAATAGAATATCTAACGATTATGACTACACAATATACATTAATGTAGGTGAGATAATTGAAGGTAAAAAAATAATTCAAGCATTTAAAGAAGGTGTTACAAATTGTTTATTTAATCCTATTATTAAATGGTGTGAGTATAAAGCGAACATAGCAGAAACAAAAAAAACACAATACAAATACACAGGAATGATAACAAAATTATTGAAAGATGAGTTAGATTACAGAGATACAGGTGTTACAGAAGAAGATATGAATATTATTTCTAATAGATACCAAATTAATATTGAAGTTAATACACCATTTCAAAAAAAATTTATTGTTGTTAAATCAGATAAGAAAGCATTAACCACATTTAAATTTATTAATACACGACTTAATCATGTAGAACATAAACATAATGAAATAGTTAATTTAGAATACACAGAAATAACACAAGAAGAAATGCAGAAACAAGCATTAGATTTAAAAGATGATTACCATATTTATACTAAAAATATGAATGGTATTTCGTCTTTATCTACCTTGAATGGAACATATGTTACGCCATCGGATTACAGAGATACTATTAAAAAGTTTGAAAATGATACAGGAATAGTCAATTATTATTTAGATGATTTTGTTGATATTGATGTTAGTGAGTTTATCCGTCAAGGCGTTCATTTTAACGAAACAATTGATTTTAAAGATGTCTATCACGGCGAGAAGTATAATCATTATGATATGGAAAAAGCGTATGCTGGATTTAATGTATGTAAATATTTTAAAGGATTTCTTGGTAAGGTAACTGATTATCGTCAAACAGATAAAATTGTAGGTCTTGGATATTATCGTATTGATAATATTAACTTTGATAATGCTAACCCTATATTGAAAAACTATAATGATAAAATGAAAATATATACTGAAAATGTTTATCCCTCATTTGAATTAGATTTCTTAACTGATAATGGCGTATCATTTGATATTATTGAGGGGTGCTGGGGAACGGATTTTGATTTTAAATTTAATGATGACATGTTAAACAATAAAGATAATGGAACTAAATATTATTGTAAATATTGTGGTTCTATGTTTTCATATTCACAATACAAACATTTCTATATGAATTGTGATAAGCAATTAGCAGAGCATATAGTTCAAGTGAGCGATTATGATTTAGCTTCGTATAATTCACAGACTAACGAATTACAAGTAAGTTATAAAAAACAACATAACAATCATCTCTCTCATATCTGTGGATTTATCACAGGGTATATGAGGTTGAATGTTTTAGAACAATTATTTAATATTGATGTTGATAAAGTAGTT
>ENA-OSJC01003344-OSJC01003344.1-marine-metagenome-genome-assembly--contig:-NODE-3344-length-11496-cov-6.945179_pt1 | contig 11496 bp, 19 predicted proteins | sample MGYA00237885_ERZ534234 | MGnify/ENA primary metagenome ERZ534234 (study PRJEB26413, sample SAMN06343907) | marine metagenome | isolation source: coastal waters | place: Atlantic Ocean: West Antarctic... | reverse complement strand
TTAGTTAGTGTATTTTTATTTCTTTTGGTTTTTGTTCTTCAGGTATATTCTTGTTAAACTAACACTTAATACACCATCCTCAAACGAAGCACTTCCAATCTCTATATTTTCTGCAAGAGAAAAACCTTTGGAAAAAGATCTTCGTGCTATATTCTTATGAAGATATTCTTCATTAGAATTTTTAGAGTTAGTCTCACCTTTTATAGTAAGAGTATTCTCTTTTAGTTGTATACTTAACTCATCTTTTTTAAAACCTGCAACTGCAAGTTCTATTTTATAATTATTTTCTCCTTCCTTTATTATATCGTAAGGTGGATACTCATTAGTTGTTAAGTTATTGTTGCTGTGTAGAGTTACCAAGTGATCCATCAGATGATCAAACCCTATGGCATATCTATTTATGTTATGAAATACACTCATTGTTTATCCTTTCATTAAGCGATTAATAGAACCCATAATGGCATTCTATAGTGTAATTATGACACACTTTTTTATAAAAGTCAAGAACTTTATTTATCTTGTATAGTATATAAACAATGTGCTTCAGCATCTATATTATATACCTCCTTAACTTCTTGTAAAACTCTTACTATCTCCTGTTTACATTCTTGTTCTGTATCATACTCTTTTATTTCTAATTTAGGCTCACCATTAAAAAAAATAAGCATATAAAATAACCATACTGTTTTCACATTAACCCCAATTCTAATTTACCAGCTTCTGTTATGTTATCTCTATCCCATGCTGGATCAAAGGTAACTTCCACATCACATTCATCTACACCTTCTACTTTAAGGGCAGCTTCTTTAACCCATATAGGCATCTCTTGAGCAACAGGACACCATGCAGTAGTGAGTGTCATTAGGATATTACACTTATTTTCTTGCATAGAATCTTCTCCATCTAGACTAAAGGTTTGTATTTTTTCAAAGGATATATTATATATAAGACCTAACTCTACTATATCAAGATGTATCTCTGGATCTCTTATGGTTTTGAGTTGCTCTATTACTTCTTCTTCCACTATATATCTACTAACTCACATACACCTGCACTACATGCAAGTTCTTGAGATCCTTTAGTGTTATCTTGTTCTTCAAATTCTTGAAGTGTATTCCAATTAATATTGGTAGGCATAGCTTTTGCTAACTTCTTATAAGTCTTAGCATCTATATCTTGGTAAGGTGCTTGTTGATATGTATGATCAGAGAAAGGTAAGAAGGATACACCACTTAGATATTCAAAGTTTTCCCAACACCATGATCCTACTGGTACCCATTCATCTTCCTTGACTGATATAGTTACAGAAGGTTTATGTTCACACCAATGTTTAGCATATGTTTTCCATATCTCTAACTGTTGTATAGCTGTCATGTCTGTTCTACATACTGAACCCTTTGGAGCCATCATAGGAAAAGAGAATACAGTAGTATGGTCTGGTTTCATTACATCAGGTTCACTAGGTATACCAGATGCTTTTAAGAACTCAGTCAATGGATCTTTGTTATCACCTCTTACTGTTCTAATGTAGTAAGGATTATGTCTAGCATGTATACCACTAGCACTATCAACTAACTGACTTACAGTACCTGAAGGTTTAACACAAGTGATAGCTGTTGATTGATTGATGTTAAACTTCTCAGCATATTCTTTGTTACATTCTACAGCTACTTTTTTAAGAGTCTCTAATGTCTTAGCTAGTCCTGATTCTTTACCATTAAGTAATTCAGAATCCATGATACCAGTAAGAGATACACCAAGTAATCTTTCTTCTTCTGTATTATCTTGCCATACCTTTCTTAGATAACCAAAGTTAGTGAAGGTAGATTGTATAGTACCTAGTAAGGTAGCTACTTTAATCTTTCTTGTAAGACTATTAACAGTATCACCTGCACGTACTACTATCTCTGTTAGGTTACAGAACTGATTAGGTCTAAGGATAATTTCACTACAAGGATTAGTACCAAAGTCCCAGTTAGATTCTCTTCTACCATTCTCAGCAGCTTTCTTTTGAGCAGATGCTCTACTAAAGATACCTCTCTCACCTGACTTACTTTCATACAAGGACAACCATTCCTTCATGAAGATACCTGGATCAGGTTTCTCTGTATAAGCAACAGAGTTATTAGCCAAGGCTCTCTCTGGATTAGTTGTCCACCAGTCACCTGTCTTAGCTGTACGTATACGTTGGTCTGATAAGTTAGATAAAGATATAAGAGCTGATCTACGTACACCACCTACCACTACAACTTCACCTGTCTTACATACTATGTCATGACATTCCATAGAGGAAAGCTTTCTACCTCTTGCTTCTTTAAACTTAGTAATAGTAAAGTCAAACAAATCTACCAGAGGTTGAGGACCACTAGCCCTACCACCAAATGTTTTAAGTCTCTCACCTGCAGGTCTAACCTTAGATACATTTATCTTAGGTACTCTACCTGTGTAAAGGTAAGCTATCAAATCTCTGAAGGCTCTTGCCCATCCATCTTTAGAATCAGTAACAGAGACAACACTATCTATGTAATCAAACTCTACATCAGGTACAGTAGGTAACTTGTCAGCATACTGTCTCTCAACAGAGAAGCCTACACCAGTACCATTCATAAGGATATATAACACCTCATCAAATGCTCTTGGACTATCAATAGGAATATAAGAACAGTTATAACCTGATACATGTTCTCTATCTAATGCTTTACCTGCAGTCATCAGAGCTCTCATGCTTGGCATAACCTCAAGAGATAGAATAGATTCTTCTATTTCATTCCACTCTTCATCTGTAACTCCTCCCTCATAGTTAGTATCTATATGAGCCTTAAAGAAAGAGACAAGTCTTCCTACTGTTTCTCCCCATGTTTCTCTTCTACCTTCTTCTTCTAACCAACGTGAGTACCTAGACATGTGAATGAATGATTGATACTCAGTAGGTAAATAATTACTTCCCATTAGTGATGCCATTTATTTTTCCTTTCCATATTTCTTTTCTAATATTAACTCTGCATAGTGTATTACTTTTCTAATATCTTCTATACCATTTTTTGTTTTATGTCGAGTTATATATTTTACCACATTACCCTCTAGGAAGTCAAGGTTATTTTTAACAATATAATCTACAGGTTGTATAACACAATCTTTATAATGGCTACCACCTATTTGTTTCTCACTAGGTTTACCATACTCATACTCATATGAACCTTTTATTAAGTTCTCTTCTTGGTTACGTCTATACATATATTGTTCATGACTCTCTCTTGACATACCTCTATCTTCATGACTTATCCAAGACTCTTCTGATTCTTTGTCTGACATATTTTATTTCCTTTGAATTAATTACTTTAATAGCGAAGCTTCTTGTATAGTCTGGGTCCATACCAGCATTCTCACAGACATACTCAAAGTTATCACACGTTACACCTACACTACAGAAGAACCAAGCACGTGCATGTTCTCTTTCAACACTTGTACGTGATGATTCTACTACAGTCTTTTCTTTTGTTGCATCTAATAATGCTTGAAATATAACAGAAATAAAAAGAACTCTCTCAGGTCTTGTTAGATTTTCTTCTTGTATCTCTGTTAGTATCTCAATGTATTCTTCATTCATTTTATTCTTCTTGTATTAGTTCATCTCTAAAGATATCTTTTAACATAGACGCAGCTTCGTCAGCTTCAGCAGCTAACTTTATTTGTTTAATAAATTCATCAACAACTTGTCCATGTTCTCCTATACCTACAGGATGTTCTAAGTATATACGTGCATTAGTAATAGCCTTATCTCTTTGTGCTTCAAACTCAGCTAATGCTGTGTCGTACATTGCTTTTTTAATTACCATTTGTTTCCTCCTTTCCTGATAGTTTTAATTCTAAATCTTCATAACTCTCAACAGGTCTATACCATTTGCCACCTACATATGAATTATAATAAGCAGGTTCATCACTACCTTCTACAGTAGCAGTAAGAACATGCCACTTCATTTGATAGTATGCTTCATAGTATCGTAAACTTCTTTTGTTTATATACTCTGCTATAACTTCAAACCTAAAATGTTTCTTACCTATCTTTTTTATATCAGCCTTTAAATATTTAGAAGAACCCATATAAGATTCCCACTTAGATTTTGTCTTAGCTTTACCTATATAGTATTGCTTACATCCTACATATCCTTTACCATTTTGTGTATTAATTATAAGATAAACAAATCCAAACTTCTTTAAGTTAGGTATGAAAGGTTCATCAGTTTCAAACTGAAGCCAATGACTTACCATTCAGTTACCTCCTCCACGTTAGGAGTTTTTCCAACCTGCGTAAGATACCTGTTTCCATTTGCATACTTGAATACACGTAACCCTTTACCTTCATTCGAATCACTCCAACAAGTACGCTTATGTTCACAATAGAAACAACCAAAAGCGAGCTTACGATTGCCACTAGCACCATCAACAGCATCAGAGTAACACCTATCAGGTGGAGTATCCTGTTCCATAGCTCCTTTAAGATAGTCAATTCTTTCTTTAGCATTTATCATTCCCAATGAATGTATAGGAGTAAGACATATCTTACCACTAGATTTATCTATCGCTAGAAAAGCAGCTTCATCTACGTTGTTAGCTTCAGCATACGCAGAGATCTGTGCTATGTAACCAAAGGGATCATCCTTATGAATAGTATTCTCTTCAAACTTTTTAAAGGCTGAAGCTGATGCACTTTTAATATCTACTAACACATCATCTATCACACAGTCTTGATGTCCTTTTATTCCATTAACATAAACTGTTTTCTGTAAGTCAGTTACTGTATGTCCTGCAAGTCTTGATAAAAGAATTAATAAATCTTCTAACATATGTCCATATAAAAACTTAACTCTTGTACTAGGTTCTAAAGGTTGAGGTTTTTCTTTAGAGTTTTTACCATACCATAATTGTCTAGCAGGTTTACCTATAGCAGACAGTCTTAGGTTACGTCTATCTGTAGGCACTTCACTTAAGAAAGTCTTTAGTGTTTCTTTAAGACTCTTTGTAAAAGAATCTAACTGAGTATCAACTTCTTGCTCATCTAGATCTACATCTACAAGAGGGTCAAACAAATCGTATATATCTTTTACTAAAGTGTCAATAGATTTCATAATAAATAATGGAGAGATACTTGTTTAGTGTACCTCTCCATCCTTTCATAGTTGATTAAGAAGCGAAGGCTATTTCTTCGTCTGCATCTTCAGATACAAAGCCATCAGGAACAACTTCGAAGGCTTCGTCTGCACTAATCTTAGGTGCATAAGGTATTAAGTTAGTTACTTGTATACCATGTAGGTCAGCAGATACCCCAGACTTACCACTAAAGTTCCATTCGTATGTACTGTAAAGTACATTTACATCTGAACCATTACCAATTAATGTATCAGAAATATCTTTCTTTGAAGAGTCATGTACTGCAGGTTTGGTATTCATATTACCATCCTTACGTTTTACATTTCTCTTAATGGTTACAAAGTCACCACGATCATCACCTTTATTCTTTACAGATAAGTTAGCATCTGTTGCTTTCTTAATATTCTTTTCATCAAGTTGAGCAACGTCAACAGACCACACTCCATCTGAATTAAATGTAGTGTTTGGAGTTTTAATTGAAACCCAGAATGCTTTACCTGATAGTACATTATCGTTATTCATATTTATATTCCTTTGTTTGTTATTATTAATAGATGAATTATGACATACCTCTAATTTATTGTCAAGGTTTTTTTTCATAATAAATGTTTTATTTAAGTTAAGTATTAAACTCATCTCTATTCTTGAGATAAGGTCTTGTTTTCCTTGATGTTTTCTACCCCATGTTTTGTACTCAGCATCCCTATAACTTTCTACTCTAGTGTTTTTATCTACAACTTTGTCAGTTAATTCTACTAACTCTTTTGCTTCACACACTACATAGTCATGCTCTCTTTCAAATACAAAGTAATCACAGTCACCATACAGCCAACCTTTATTACCCATTGTATTTAAAAACTCAACGACAATCCATGAGTCATCAAAAACTCTTTGTTTATTTCCAGTTCTTCTAGCCTTTACATCTACACTAATTGTTTGTCCTTTATAAGTTAGATATAAATCTATATGTTTATTTATATTTTCTTCATCACTAGCTATCTCAACTGTATAACCATGTGACTTAGCTGATTGTATAAATTCATTCTCTACTTTTATACCTCGCTTAATATAATCAGCATGATCTTTTCTTCCTTTAAATTCTTGTACTAATGTGTCTCTGCCCATGTCTTACCTACCTTCCATTCACTATCAAGAGGACACTTCATTTGTAGCTGTCTCTCTGTATCTTTCATAGCATCTTTAGTTATCTGTCCAAACTTATTTACATCTTTAGTTAGAACTTCAAACTGATACTCATCATGGATACTAGCTACAAGTTTAGCATCAACACCTGTTCTGTTAACACGTTTAATTATATTGATAAGCCACAGCTTACAAACAACTGCACCTGCTCCTTGTAATAAAGTATTTAATGCACTATGTGCACTACGTATATATAGCTGTCTGCCATCAATGCCTTTAATCTTTCCTCTAGCTGATGCCTTTACGACAGCATCACGTACTCTTTTTAATGCTGGCATACTAGATAAGAACTTATTAATTAATTGTTGTCCTTCCTTAGCACCTGCACCTACTATCTGACCTATCTTAGCAGCACCTGCTCCATACATAAACGCATAGATAAAAGTCTTTGCCTGGTCTCTGTCAGTTAATCCTGCCATCTTCATGTTGTGTGTATGTATATCACCAGTCAATAATATATCTGTAAAGGTAGTATCATTCATAAGGTGAGCCAAACATCTTAACTCTAGTCCACTTGCATCAGTACCTACAATAGAATGTGTATGTGGATTACTTACTGTCCAACAATCTCTGCACTCCTTACCATAGGGTGAACGTACAGCAGGTATCTGTGCCATGTTAGGAGAGTTGTGAGACATACGACCAGTAATAGTTTTAAGAGTCATCACTCTACCATGTACTCTACCATCCTTATCATCACATGCTTTTATCCATGACTTAATCTGTGCTATACGTTTCTGTAATAGAAAAAACCTTGAGAACTTTCTCGCTTCAGGTAAATTTATTGTATCTAATACAGCTTCGTTAATAATTATGTTACCTTTATCTGTATGTTGTTTAGGTTTCCATCCTAACTTCATTAGTCTATCTGCTATCTGTTGTCTTGAACCTATATTAAATGGTATGTATTTTGTTTTAGTCTTTAACTCTACTACTGTAGGATCAAAGTTATCTACTGACCATTTCTCTAACTCATTTGCTTCATCTTTTAATAAGTTATATAGACTCATAGCTTTCTGCATATCAATAGCAAAGCCATTACGTTCTTGTTGGTCTATGATAACTCTTACTTGATGCTCAAGATTAATAGAAGACTTAGAAAAACCTTTGCCTTCTTGTTGTAAAACTTGATACACCTTGTGTGTTATATTTACATCTTGTTTACAATACTCTAACATGTCTGGTGTATATACTTCAAACGTATCTACATCTCCTTTAGGAAAGCCTAGTCTTTCTCCCCATGCTCCTAGACCATGACCATCACGTATAGGATTAAACAACTGTGATAGTACAAGTGTATCTAAAATCTGACTAGGTTTAATGTGAGTACCTAGCAATCTATTACACACAGGTGCATCAAAAGATAAACCATTATGCATAATAAATTGCTTGACTCCTAGCGACCAAGACTTAAACTCATGTACCTTATCAGGAGGGAAAGGGTAAACCCTCCCTGAGTCTATGTCTTTAGCCACTATACAATGAACCTTTGTTGCATCCAAGCTGTCTGTTTCTATATCAACTATTGCTCTCATCTGTTTTCCAATCTTCCCAATACTCATTATATAATATCAAGGGAGTTCTTTCTCCTACCCAGACATTAACTATATTAAACTGAGCATATTCATCTGCTTCTTCCCAAGACATACCATCTCGTTCTCTTAGTATTTTACATATTACACTATATGAATAAACATGTAAAGGTTTTTTTCCATATTGTTCTCCTACCCCTATGATTGCTTCATCAAATCCATCTACTGTAATGCCTTGAGCATCTAGTCCACACCAGTTACATTCTTCACCATCACCTACATCTATCTCTTCTTGTTCTTCACGACAGTAATGTGTCCACATTAGAATGGTATCTCCTCTGTATTGTTATCCTCTACTTCGTAAGGGTTATCAATCTCTTTCATACGACCAGTCTCTTTATCATAGTAAAGATGTGTAGCTACACCAGTCTCACCAGTATACCTATTCTTTAGAACACGTATGGTAGTAGTGTTAGAAGCTACGTCATCATCTGCTTGTTGATTACGTTCTAATCCTATCACACTATCAGATAGATGTGCTATAGATGCAGAGCCACGTAGATGTGAGAGAGTAATCTCTTTACCATTCTCATGACCTGCATCACCTGAAGGTCTACGTAGGTGAGATACTAATAGTAAGCCTACACCTGTCTGCTCTACTAATGAACGTAGCTTAGTCATCAGTACATCAATAGACTTTCTTTCATCTCCTTCTTCCTGACCTGATACTAAGATAGATAGATGGTCTAGGAATATCCATTTACAATCCAATGCTTGTGCCATGAACCTAACCCTTGCAAGTATCTCATCATTAGATGTAGATCCAAAGTGATCAAAGGCAAAGAACCTACCAGTACCCATAGTGTTATCAAACCATGTGTCTAATTGTTCTTGGCTATACTTCTTACGTATCTCATTGATATACAATCGTGCGTTAGCTTCAACAGACATGATATTAAAGGCTGTGTTCTTTGTGTTCTCTTCTAATGCTAGGATACCTATATTATCTTTTGTATTCTTTAACATGTGATGTTGCAACTCACGCATGATAGAACTCTTACCCATACCTGCACCTGATGTCAATGTAATCAGCTCACCAGTACGCATACCATAGGTCTTCTCATTAAGTTTAGCCCAAGGAAATAGTACAGTCTCACAATACTCTTCTTCAAAGAGAGTAGACTTTAACTCTTTTAAGTTTACTATACCTGCAGGAGTATAAGGTTGTGCATTCCACCATGCTCTTGAGAACTGCTCACGTTTATTCATCTTGAGATATTCGTTAGCATCTTTATGTTCCATGTGCATGACCTTGCATTTGTTAGGAGCAAAGAGTTGAGCAACCTTTTCAGAAGCTAATCTTCCTTGCTTGTCCATATCAAATGATATAACTATCTGGTCAAAGCTATCAAGATATTCAAAGGCTTTCTTACAATCACGTAGTGCTGAACCTGCTCCAGTCTTAACAGAAACACATGCCCACTTACTACCTAGTAACTCGTAGGCAGACATAGCATCTACCTCACCTTCAGTAATAGTAATATACTTTCCTTTAGGTGCAAACATATTCTGACCAAACAATCCTGCATTAGTCATGTTACCTTCTGCCCACATGTTCTTAGTAGCTACCTCACGTATCTTATTAGCTATGTTGTTACCACCTTCATCAAAGTATTTATAGATGTGATGTGTATTCATGTTGCCATTTAATTTAACATCTGTATTATATTTCTTTGCTGTTTCTTTTAGTATACTACGTTCACTTAATGCACCTAGTATACCTAGTGTTTTCATTGCACTCTCTGTTCTTATTGGTATTATTTTTTCTGCTTCCATATTATTTCCCTTTGTATAAAAATGTTTATCGCAAGAGAAGCAATGACTATAACCTTTAGAATGTTGCACGTTACCATCACTAGAGCCACAGTCAGGACATGCTCCTCTATCTAACCATTGTTCATCCATATTATTAATCCAAATCTTTTAAAGTATTATCATACAGTTCTTCAACAAAGTCAAGTTGATCTTTCATTATTTCTTTAGTGTCTTGTCTAGCTAAAGTTTTAGCTTCAGCTAGATCATAACCTTCATCAAGATAATCACGTAAGATTTCTTTGTATTGTCTATTGAACTCTTTATCCCATAAATTAATAGGCATATTAATCCTTTCTCTTCCATGCTCTAGGGTCATTAGACCATACGTGATCAGTCCAAAACATAGGTGAACCTATCTCACCATTAAAATCTTTTTCGCTAGACTTTTTAGGTACGATACCAAACGCATCTTTCATATCATCTATTAAATCTGTGAACTGTTCTATAGTCCAGACTCTCATATACTTAATGCCACTCTCTCTATAGTCCTCATTAAATTCTCTACCTGCATTAAACAAATCAAGTATTAATTTCTTTTGTTCTTGGTCTATTGTTACAGCACCATGTTGATGTTCTTTTAAATTCTTAGCCATTATTATTTTCCTTTGTTGTTGTTGTAATTTTATTTCTTTATGTAACCAATCAGTAAAGCCAGTCTTACTCATCTTTATTTTCCTTTATGTGTTTAGCATCTGGATTTTCTACTGGCATAGCCCACCCATCTGCTGTTGTAAATTCTACTTCACTTCCTAATCTATTACGTAATGTATTTATTGTCAAGTTTAATTCTTTTATTCTTATATGTGCATCACGTAATTGTATTTGTAATTCTTTAACATTCTTACGTAGTATTTCTTTTTCTGTGGTCATACCCACACTCCAACACCATGTGCTACAACTTTGTATTTAGTTTTATTCTTCATGTCTTTACCATAGAATAAACTAATCCAATCTCCAGTACGTAGGTAGTGTCGCATGTCTTTTACATACCCATCAAGCATAGACCTATGTGCTATTGCACCTTGTGCATTCATACGTATATCTCTAGCCATAGACTTAGATAATTCTAGGTTATGTTTAATCCAAGACAGTACAGTATCTACCTGAAAGGTAGCAGTCTTAGGTAAGTTATATAACTCTTTTTTTATTTGTGATTTGTGCATGGTATTTCCTTTCTATTGAACCCTTATTACTTCAAGACCATCATCTTCTGACATAGGTTCTAAGTCATCAAGATTAGCATTAACATATAGCTTTCTAACATATTCTATTGCATCATGTTCAGTTTTAAAATACATAGTATCTCCATTGAACCTTGCTAAAGGTTCTAATATAATATCTTTATCTTTAGATATAAATGCTATTACATAATTATTATTCATGATCGTACCTTACATTAGTTTAATATATATGTCAAGTTTATTATCCATCATGTGCATCTAATACCTCCTTTACTTCTATAACTTCTTCATCATGGTAGTCTGTTTCTTTACAACTATCAAACTCACCTTCCATAGCCATCTCTTTTGCATCTTCTTTACTGTCAGCATAGAGTATGTACTCACTAATACATTCACATGTTGTTATTACTTTATACTTATTCATATCAATGTCCTCTCTGTGGTTGTAGTTTATCTTTAGGCATGTCATCAGACATATCCAAATGACTTCTTATTATTGACCATGCTAGTATTAGTTCCTCACGTTCTGCTTTGTTCTCTTCAATATCTTCACCACT
>ENA-OSJC01003342-OSJC01003342.1-marine-metagenome-genome-assembly--contig:-NODE-3342-length-11505-cov-4.942685_pt1 | contig 11505 bp, 9 predicted proteins | sample MGYA00237885_ERZ534234 | MGnify/ENA primary metagenome ERZ534234 (study PRJEB26413, sample SAMN06343907) | marine metagenome | isolation source: coastal waters | place: Atlantic Ocean: West Antarctic... | reverse complement strand
ATAAATTTGCTACAAGTGCGTTTGCTCTTTCATCACCAGATAATCTAAATGATTGCGCAATAGCATTATCAATAAAAACTGTTAACTTTTTAAAATCTGCAATTACTGTATCATTTGTGGTTTGAGTTACTGCATCGCTTAATTGTTTTTTCAAATCTTCCATATTTTACCTCGTTTATAAATGTTGTTATTATACACACATATTTTAAATAAAAAATAAAAAATATAAAATTTTATAAGGAGATAGTTGTGTTTGGATTAAAATTAGAATCTAAAGGTTTTGTAAATATGTGGAAAATACCTGGGCCCGGTGTTACATGGTTTTCTGTTGGGATAGACGGCTTTAGAAAAAATATTAATATGCATTTTTGCATACTTGGTTTTCAAATTTTTGATGTGACGATCATTAGAAAATAAAAATGGCCGGTGCAAGCACCGACCACATCTTACAAAATGTAAGATTAATTATTTATATTAAGCTCTCTTAATGAAAGTAATAACATCATCTGCTTCGAGATCGAAGGAGAAGTCAACATTGATTCCAGAAGCTTCAAAGTCACCGGTAGCATGTTCATACATAAGTTGTCCATTTACAAAGACCTCTCTTGTAGAAGCAGCGCCTGTTCCGAAATCACTGATTCCTGAAGAAACGTTTGTACCAGCTCCAACGTCTGCAGCATTCAAAACAACGTTCTTTGCAGAACCATTAGCAGCTAAGAATGTTTGAATGTCACCAAGTGTTGTCTTCTTAATTTCATTTGATGCATTAACATCTGAAACCGCGAATTCATCACCAGCAGCTAGTGTTATTGATGGTTCACTATTGATATTCAACGCGCCAGCTGCAAGAGCTTTATCATTACAAGAAAGAGTAGTGAAAGCACCTGAAGCAGCAGCTGCAGCACCGATAGCAGTACCATCAATAGCACCTCCACCAATATCAACCTTAGCCATGACAACAGAACCGGTTCCTTTTGGAGCAAGTGTTAAGGATGCATTTGATCCAGCATCTAAAACTGAAATTGTTTTTGCATCTAACTTGATGTCATCAACTACAGCTTCACCAGCAACATGGAGTTCAGCCCATTTATTACCAGCTGGGTTACCAAGCTTACGAGTGCCGTTATTCGGAACCAAATCACCAGCAAACACACCGTTTGGAGTAATCACGTCTGAAGCATCATCACCTAATGTAACAGCTCCGTTAAGAACCGAAGCACCTGTGACCGCGACAGAAGCAAGTGTTGCAGCACCTGAATCAAGTGTACTAGCACCGTTATCAATGTTACCAAAAGCAGCAGCAATAGAACCACCAGCTAATGCACCAACAGAAGTTAATGAAGTAGCAAGAACTGTTGAACCTAATGTAGTTTGGTTAAGCACATTGTTTGTATTAACAAAGTAAGCTTTACCTGTGGCTACACCATGATCAGTATTCAATTCAAATCTACCACCATCAGATAATGCACTATAGACAATATCCTTACTAGGTGCTGAACCTGAGATGAAGAAACCAGCGCCTTGATTACTTATTGGACTACCACTTGCAACTGAGTTCAATTCAATTTGCTTGTCTTCGATCTGCAGATCTGTGACGTTAGCAACAAGCTGGTCACCACGAACAATTAAGTCACCATCGACAGTAAGATCATTTTGAATTGTTACATCGTTAGCAAGACCAATTGTTACTAGTCCATCAGAACGACCAATACTGGTTTGGTTTCCAACACCTGCGATACCAGCTGATTCCCAACGGTCTTGAGTTGCATCAAAAATGATTGTATGACCAGCTAAACGGGTACTTTGATCAAATGCTTTTCCACCAAGATATCCATCTGAATAAGTCTTAATAGCATCTGCACGAGCTAACTTTCCAGCATTACCTGCTAACGTTGTTTCAATTGCGATATCTGCAGGAGCAGCGGCTGAATTACCGATAACACCCATAACAGATGAAGCAGCAACGTTTTGAATCTGTGCAAAGTCTACACCAGCACCTTTAATTGTTACCGCACCGGAAGATACGCCGAAGTCACCTGATGCAAAAGAAGCTACACCCTTATCAGATACCGTGGCATTTTGAATGACTGCTTCACCTAATGCAGATAAACGACCTTGAGCATCAACAGTTGCTGTAAGACGCTTGAGTGCCCCACCAACAGATTTTGCAGAACCAAGATTATCAAGATTGATAGTAACAGCTTGACCAGAAGCTACTGATGTTAAAGCAGTTCCACCAGTGATCGTTAGACTTTGTGCATCTAAATCAACCGATCCTGTACCAGAGTCACCAGCGATGCCTAAGTCATCATCATGATCTTGTGCATCAATGTATGCCTTAATTGACTGTTGTGTAGCGAGAGCAGCATCTGAATTTGAAACCATGTCGTCTTCGTCTTTAATGTCAGTTATCTCGACACCCTTAAGACGTAATTTTGAGCTTAAGTGTAATTCAGCAAATCTATTGCTGTCATCGCCTAAATCCAAACCAGAAGAAGCTGGTTTAATGTCGACGAAAAATTGACCCTGTCCTGCTTTAGCAAACTGAGATCCACCGTGAATTCTTTTAATAGCAGAAGCCATTTCAGAAAGTGGTCCTTGTAATGAACCTGATGTCATTGTTAAAGCAGCAGCAGATGAGGCTGAAGCTTGTGCCGGACGTAAGTCCGTTATTTGGCCAGCTAAGTTACCGAAAGAACCGGTAAGTTGAGCTAGTCTTATTTGTGTACGTGAAGCCATGTTGTATCTCCTATGATATATAAGCTAATTATTTTTTGTTTAAACTATAACTAAAACTATCAACAACGAAACACAACTTTAAATATTCTAAATACTCGTTTTACGAGTTTTACAGTCTATATATCTTCTAAGTTTTTCTTTAATTTTTAAAAATTAGATTTTTTAAATTTTTTATGTGCGCATCAAACTTGGCAGACTCTGAATTTGCAAATTCGACTACATTAATTCCAGCTTCTTGTTTGACATCATCAAACTCAAATTTAAATCTGCCGGTCCTTTCACGAGTTGCTGACAGAAGTTTCATACCTTTCATCATAAGGAATGCTGCAATTGCAATATCTGATGTTGCATAAATTTTAATAATACTCATTAGGATACCACCTTGTTGTACATTGCTAACAATAGACTGCCTTGAGCGGGCACTGACCCAGTTGTGAAATAGACATTCGATCCTGTTGCTGAATAATCTTGAGAAGCTGTTAAATTTGGGGGTGTTTGGAGTTGTCCATTCACAAATATACTTATCTCACTTGAGGCAAAAGGTGTATTTGCTAGCGTAAATAATGTGTTCAAACCATCAACTGATCCTCCTAGCAATTCGTTAAAGACCATTTCCTTGTTAATTTTTATTGAAATTGAGCCATTTGAAGAGCTTACAACATTGATTCCTGTGCCAGCTTCAATATACGAAGCACCATTTGATAATTGTGTTAATGAACCGGAAATACCAGATGAAAAGTTACCTGAATCTAAATAGTTCCCTATATAAAGGTATGCATCAATATATTTTGGATTATTTGCATGAGCGCCTACACCGGGTGGATCCTGTTGGAAAAGTATACCATTAAAATAATCTAGATTCCAGTCTCTTGAATCTAATATAGGTATTTGTGTCTGCCCACCATTTGTATGATAAGGCTTTGCTTCGTATGCTGCACCAAAAGATGTAGGAATTAGTTGTAATGATCCAGAAGTTATGTTTATAGACTGCTGATTTGTGAAAGGATACGTACCTTTTAAAGGATTAGAAGAATTTGATTCATAATCATCAGGTAGCTTTAATTCAAAACCGTGTCTACCATCACTAGTATCAGAACCAGCAATGAAAGATGCAGATAATCTTAAGAATTCTACTACCCCACTACCTGCAACATTATTTAATATTTCATAATTAGCTATTGAACCGGTTGTCGAAGGTATTCCTTCTAAAAATATTGTGTTTGATGCTAAAGTTAAACCTGTCGGTAAAGATTCATTAGCAATGCTCTTGCTGTTAGATGTATGTGCTTTACCAATTAATTTTTTAATCGATATTTGTGTCTTCGAGGTATCATTTAGAGCCATTTAACATACCTTATGACCATGACACTGTGATACCACTTACGTACCCAGTAAATGATGCATCTGCTTTTATCATAACAACTATGTATTCGTTATCTGCAACAAATTGTGTTCCAAATGTGGCTATGTTTGTTGCGTTCAAAGAACCATCTAAGCTGCCTACTAGACATCCAGAATTATTACTGATTTGACCGGTAGAAAATGCTGTCGCCAAATCCATAAAACCAGTCTCCTGGCTACTGTTAGTTGCCGGTAGCTTAACATAGACTTTAAGTCGTGATGAGTTAAATGCTGCGCTGTTCGGTACAATTGTCCCTGAGCCTTGAATTGTTAAAGAAAACCCTGTCTTGGCTCCTCCGCTGTTATTTTGAAAATATCTAAAAAACGTTCTTTGGCCGCTTGTTATACTACTGTAATTAACATTATTGCTTGGGCCATTTGTTATTCCTCCAAAGTTACCGTTATTGGCGCCTTGGCTAGGAGAATAAAGTCTTTGGTTATAAAAGATTAATCCGTCAGAGTGAGTATTACTTCCGGAAACATGTACAGTGCTGTCCCACGTATTATTAGAATTTGTAACTGTCGATTGACTAGTATAACTACCTGAAATTAATCTATAGTTTTCTCTTCTAAATGTTTCTGATAAAACAGTTGACGAATTAGAATATGCCCACATCAGTATTCCGGGTATCGATTGTGGGCCTCCGCTAGATAAGTTAGATTTAAGCGGGTGAGGAACATTAACTGCTGATGATATTGCCTCATTTAGTAATGAATTAGCATTGATTGTTGCGCTTCCAGTCAAATGCAACACTTTATTTTCATTATTTGCAGCTGATGGTATTGGTTGTGATGATATTGAGCAGTTTGTTGTTGCAAAAGTAATATTGGAAGTTGAATAAACATTTTTATAAGCATTTGATACTCTAACTCTATACTGAGCACTTCCGCCTACATGATATTTAACCCCTGATAACCTTACATCACCTGCCATAGTTAAGGTGTCAAAAACTGAGCCGACTGCGTTAAGTGAATTATTATCTGTATCGTTAATCCATTCAACATAATTTGTATTTACATTTCCTGTGGGTAGGGTGTGAACTACGTTAGCATAATTCCATCCTAATCGTTGACTTGACGTATTAATAGCATACCGACCAGTTCTGTGTTTGAATAGATCTAAAGCTGTACCATCAGCAAACTTAGCATTGCTTGTTATACTTAAGTTTGTAAAACCGGAACCAGCGCCATTTACAGATGATGCTACACCGTTACCAGGGTTTCCGAAACCTGTGAATGATGAAAGGTCAAGGCTGTGAACTAAAGATCCGTTAACGAACAATTTAAGCGTTCCTAAATTAGCATTGCCAAAAGCATTTACAGGATAGTTGGTTTGGCCTGAGGCATGTGTATCAGCAGGAATATCCTCATTCAAGTCACCTGTTATAATAGTATTACCGTTTAACAAGCCCATTCTTAAATTATTTCCTGACGTTGATGACCCATATGTTCCGTCTACACTGACTGAATTAAATCCAGCTGCTGTATTTGAATTTGTATAATTCGATACTGGATTAGTTAAACCAAATGATAATTTACCTGATATTGCTGAAGTATTATAATCTATATTGTCAAGGCTTGGTGCTGGTGCTGGTGCTAATGCCTTTAAGACCTCATTAAACCTATCAACAACTGTGCCTAATAATGTGCTTTGGTCTATGTCTGCAAATAAGCCATCTGTGTATGATCCGTCTTCAGGATCTCCAATATTTATAGTTCCCGCGACTTGGCCGGAACCTGTTAGTTGGAAACCAGCTGCAAAAGAAGGTGCCTCTGTAAATGATGCCTGGCCGCCTGCAACATTAAACCCGGCGTCAAATGTTGGTGCTGTTTCATATGCAGTTGATCCTGTTACAGAGAATCCTGCTTCAAATGTTGGTGCAGCTTCAAATGAAGTACCGCCATTAAATGTTGTTGCACCTGCAAATGTTGCTTCACCAGCAGAAACATTGAAACCAGCATCAAATCTTGGCGCAGTGTCATATGCTGTTGAACCGGTCACAGTAAAACCAGCAGAAAATTTTGGTGCTTCAGCGAATATACCGCTACCACCTGAAACATTAAACCCGTCTTTGAAGACGGGCGCTGTCTTAAATTCCATTGCGTCTGCAAATTCTGTTGCGCCGGCGACTACCATACCACCAGCAATCTTTAGAGGTGACCCACCGTGCAAGGTACCTGATATGACAACGTCACCACCAAAAAGTGCGGTACCTCTAACAGTAGAACCTGCAGAGGATTTTGATCCTGAGAAATATATGTTTACATCGGGATACTTAGTCTCGTCTAAAGAAGCACCGGCGCCTCCAGAAAGAAATAAGACTTGTGCCGCGTTTGCAGTTATAGAATCTTGTACCGCAAACGTACCGGAAACGAGCAAGTGGCCGGATGCAACTTCATCAACCTCAATAACTTGTCTTTCAGCGTATAGTGTTCCTGAGACAACGACATCGCCAGAAAACAAAGATACACCTTTTATAGTTGTACCTTTTGAACCCATTGTTCCGCTTACAAAGACAGCTACATCTGTACCTAGAACATATCCGCCCGCCAAACCCGAAGATTGCGTATTGAATAATATGTTTGTAGGTAAATAGCTGCCAAAACCATCTGCAGCTTGGATAACGCCTACTGATCCAGAAGACTCATTTACTCTTATGGCTGTCATGAACAATACTCAAACTTTAACTAAAACTTAACTAAATAATTTAGGCAAAATTGCCTTTCTATTATATAAATATAATTATTTTGCAAAATAAGTAAATTCTTTTTTAATTTACTTCATACTGTTTAACATAGATTGAATATCTAGGCCGGCACAGTCAATTTTCTTACGTGTTATGTGATAATGGCTTACAAAACCCTTAAATCTGCCAGAAGCTACAGAAGTGGAAACACCTTTTAGCGTCTTGCCTTCCTTGTCATTAGGACACTTAAGTGGAATACCTACACCTTCATGAACTGACTGCCACAATGCTTTAAGTGCTTCAAGTTGGACGTCATAAAACCCAGTAAAATCTTTCATTGATGCACCATGAACTGTCTCACCACTTATAATTGGTCTTTCGCCAAAACCATTTTTCTTATACCAGTCTTGATATTTTGGATAATATGCATTAGATATTTCTACACCAATAGAACTATGATTATGCTTTTTGCTGCCAGCGTGATAAGCAGCATGATTCGTATCTAATAACTGGTATATCGTTCCGTCGTTATCAATTAAGAAGTGTACAGCTAGGCCGCGTTTGTCAAGTACCCTATGACATGTTTCACTATTAAGGCATACATCCCAATGATTGACGAACATTTTAATATCTCTAGGTTCATAGTACGACGTATACCCCTTTCTTGCCTTGTAACCCTTATCTTCAGACCACAAAACCACTTTTGGCCAATTAATAGGTATGAAGTTACCATGATGCACAATGAAAGACTCATCTTTGTCTTTGATTAAATCAGGCTCGTAATCGTCGATCACACTTTGTCTTTCTGTAAATATTCTTCTGTGTGTCCCTGGCCCGCATAAGCCATCTGCTTTAACACCATTTTTCTTTTGCCACGACTTTATCGCGGTGACTAAGTCGTCATCAAAATCATTACAGCCAAACCAGTCAGGTGTCCAACCTAGCTTTGCTGCTGACCCTTCATTATAGAAAACCTTATCCATTTTAAACTCCTCGCTTGACGCGCTGTGTTAATAAGTATATATAGCCTTCGTATTGATTTGCCGCAGAAGCTAAATAATCGTCCATGCCTAAAGTCAAGGCGCCACAAGAATCTAGGATTTTATATAATTCAGTCAAATTATTAACATGATTTCGCATGTATTCCAATCCAATAGCGGAAATTGCATCACCACCTCTACCTGCAGGTGTCTCATACTGTGATAGTACTTTTGTTGCTATTTTAGTTATCATGATTGGACATGCAACATCTTCACTGTCTGCAGCCATAATTGATTTTTCAACTAACTTATCAAAATCTTCTGATATTCCGTTGTATATCTCACCGTACAAATTAACGTGATCTCCAGCAAAACCCACACCTTTTGTGACGTGATGAGCAGCATGAAACCAAGTATGTAAACCTTTGGTACAACCAATATAGCTTAATAAAGCGTCTTTCATTTAATTCTCCAAGTACTATTGTATATAATCAATTATATCTCGGATTATAATCAATTGATTTTAAAACACTGAGCGCTTTTTTAACAAAGTCAAGTGTCAACGGAAGTGTTGTTGGTGTATTTGCATCTGAAAGTGCACCGTGTCGATCATTTAGAGCGAACAAAAAAGCCAGCAAAACATCTTTAATACGCAGTGCTCTTTGTCGATAAATTGGGTATTGCTTTGCCATATTAGGTAGCTTGTAAATATAATCTAACAAGTAACTTCCCATACTCCCTGCAGGATTCATGCTGTCAATTGCATTAGTTATTACCGTTGGGTGTTCTGCATTACCGTTTGATATTCTTTCAATTTTATCGATAAATTCATCAACAATTCCGTCCTCTCGAGACGTTGGACTTTGCATTGATTCATTAATTAATTTACGCAATTCATTTCTATTTATTTTTTTCATTTCTAGCCTCCAAATATGTTCTCTTATTTAATTATTCGAATTCAATAGAAACATCCACATTAACACTAATTTTTGGTACCCTAGTATGATTAGCAAGACTGTGCTTAACACACTCATCTGCATTTAAAAACCAGTCAGCATGCTTTTTCTTATCAACTAGCTTTAAAAAGTAATCATCTTTTTTACCACAATTTTGGGCCATCATCTTGTAAACAACAGCATTCAATCTTTCTGTTTCTTTTGCACTAGCTACAACTTCTTCAACCTTACCTAGCTGCCCAGAGGAAACATCGTGAATCATTACAGTAGCATGCTTATCGACAAATCTATAACCATCTGAACCAAAAGAAAGCAATATTGCGCCACAACTCATTGCCTTACCTTCAACAATTGTTGCGATAGGCAAGTCTGAACTTTTAATTGTTGATATCATTGACATTAATGAATATACCTGGCCGCCATACGAATCAATAACTACAGGAATTATTTTTTGACCTGTATTATGAGCCATAGCAACTTTTGTTCGAAACTCTTTTGCCGAGTCTTCATCAAATTTATTAACTGTTATGATTACTGGATTGTGATGTAATTCAAATTCTTTTACTTCTGGAGCAACATTATATTTCCACAACATTTTTTACCTTCCTATCTGACTTTAAGTATACGAAAAAAAGAGAGACTTTATAACTCTCTTTATTTTTTTAGTGGCAATCACATGGATCACAACCACAACATGGACATGTGTCTATTAACCACATTTTCCTGATCCGCAACTTTTGCATGTAACACAGCCCTCCTGATAAACTAAGCTGTCTTTTACGCCGCATTCGCTGCAAATTTTATCACTTGCTGATGTTCCGTCGTCAATATAACTTTTTAAACATCTCGCAATTACTTTGCTAAAACTCCACATATTCATCTCTTTATCTTTTTGCATCTGCTCAAACAAGTACTGAACAGGTACACCATGTCTTAAAGATGTTGAGATAACTCTCGTATATCCTGCATGATCTGGATTGTCAAAAACGCTTACAACATCCTTGATGATTAATTCATCATCATCTATACCTACAGTTAAATCATACTTACTATTTAAAGTTTTAAAGACTCGCTTGTAGAGCTTTCCAGATCGATATCGGCTAGGTATTTCTATCTGATCTGCTTTGCCTCCAATAACTTCATAAGGCTTACCGTTAAGCAAACCAATTAGCACAACCCATTTTTGACCTTTTATTGATGTGTGGTATATATCACATGCTAACTCCTCTGGACGTTTTGGTGCAGCTCTTTCAATAATGGCTGCTGTTTTTTCTTTTTTGTCATCAGTAGCAACAAGAACACCGCTACGAGAACCATCACGGTAAACTGTGACGCCTTTACAACCTAATTCCCAACCTAACATGTATATATCTTTTACAGTCGCTACATCGACTTTTGCAGGCAGGTTTGTTGTATTAGAAATTGCATGGCATATCCATTTTTGAGCAACAGATTGCAACTTAACTTTTGCTCGCCAGTCAATTTCATTAGCAGTTGCACCAAAATATGGAGAGTGTTCTATCGCGATATCAACTTCTTCATCAGAAACACCAGTTGAATCCATCCATTCTTTAAATTTATGGTGATACACGTTAAACTCTGTCCATTCATCACCAAGATCATCGACAAACATTATCTCTTCACCATTTTGTACTTTCTTACGTCGAGTATAGCGAAGCATAAATGCCGGCTCGATGCCCGAAGTAGTTTGTGTGAGACATGACACAGAGCCTGCAGGTGCCGTAGTTGTATTTGCAATATTGCGTCTACCGTACTTTCTATAATCTTCAATTACTTCGGGTGTAAGTTCATTAAAGATTCTTTCTAAAAACGGATGACCCTTCTCTTTATGATGATTAAACACTTCAAAAGCGCCACGTTCTTTGGCTAGCTGTATTGATTCTTCATATGAAGCAAGTGCTAACCATTTATATATTTTTTCTGTGGTTTTGATGCTTTCTTCAGATCCGTATTTCTGACCTAACATTGCTATAGTGTCACCTAAACCTGTTATACCTAAACCAGTTCTTCGACCGTTTAATGCAACTTGTCTTATTGTTTGCCATAAATTGCGTTCATAGTATTTAACATCATCAGATTCCGGGTCATTGTCAATTTTTGACAAAATTTTGTCAATTTGTTTGATCTCCAAGTCAATCATGTCATCCATTAAACGCTGAGCTTTTTTTGCAATATTTCTAAAAAGACCAAAATCAAACTCTGCATTGTTTCTCCATGCATTTTTAACAAATGATGTCAAGTTGACGAGCATAAGACGACACGAATCGTAAGGCGACAAAATAATTTCACCGCAAGGATTTGTTGATACTGATCCAAACCCTTCGCTAGTATACGCATCTGAGGGTGTCATTCGGGTAGCTGTGTCCCAAAAAAGTACGCCTGGTTCTGCAGAAGCATGTGCACCTTCAATCAAAGCATTCCAAACTTCTGTTGCGCTAGTATAATCTTGAACCTCAGGGTCATCTGAATCGACTGGCCAACGCTGGTGATATGTAACATCTCTTTTGACTGCGTCCATAAACTCATCAGTTACTCTTACAGAAATATTTGCACCAGTAACTCTTGTTATGTTACGCTTAATTTTAATAAAGTCCATTATTTGTGGGTGATGAACAGACACTGTCAACATTAGCGCGCCGCGGCGGCCGCCTTGTGCTACCTCTCGGCAACTATTGCTAAATCTATCAAGAAATACTTCAATACCATCGGTTGTCTTTGCAG
>ENA-OSJC01003341-OSJC01003341.1-marine-metagenome-genome-assembly--contig:-NODE-3341-length-11513-cov-9.444036_pt1 | contig 11513 bp, 16 predicted proteins | sample MGYA00237885_ERZ534234 | MGnify/ENA primary metagenome ERZ534234 (study PRJEB26413, sample SAMN06343907) | marine metagenome | isolation source: coastal waters | place: Atlantic Ocean: West Antarctic... | reverse complement strand
TCTAATGATGATATTATACCATCAAGCGACGACCCTACGAAAGACCCTGATTATAGCGATTGGGGAGATATGCCTGCGGGAGTGGATTATATCCAATTAATACCTTACCTCATTAAATCAAATCAGGAATTACACGAACGAATAACTATTTTAGAAGCGAAGATTAATAATATGTAGTTTTAATATAATGCCGACTTTTTATCTTTATAAATCTAATAGAAAAGATAAAAAATATAGACTTGAGATGCCGCTTCCGCACGACCATATACATCATTTTGGAGCGAAGGGAATGCGGGATTATACTTTAATTAATGATAAAAATAGTGAGTTTTATATTAAGGATAAAGCGGAGCGTGATAAGGTTAAGGCTGCGTATCTCTCAAGACACAAAAACGACAGAAATTTAGGTAGTATCCACGCTCCAGCGGAGCTCTCTATGGTTATATTGTGGAGCGGAAAATCTTTAGCCGCTGGTATAAAAAATTATGAGAATAAACATAATGTTAAGGTCAAGAAGATGTTTTAATGTGTATGGTATTTTTCTTTACCTATTAAATAAGCTTCCCTCGCTTCCTCTGCTGTATCGTAGCAACCGAGATAAATTTGTTTTTTATTAATTCTAATATAAGCCATATATTTTTGACTTTTTTTAAGCCAAGTATACCCTTTAGCTGAAGGTCTATTTTGTTGATTTTGACTATGATTTACAACACGTAGGTTTTCAATAATATTATTAGTTCTACAATTATCAATATGGTCTATTTGATTATCACGACTAGTATCGTGTATATCCCAATCTGGGTTGTTAAATTTATAAATAATACGATGAACTCTATAATGTTTTTGTATTTTGTTATACTTTAGTGTGATAGAATAATATCCATCATTATTAATAGTATAGTTTGCTTTACGCCAGTAAGGATTTTTAGTAGGTTTCCACGACCAAATCTCTCCATCAATCAGTTTTATCCTTCTATTATTTAGCACGAGTTCCTCCATATGTTATAATTAAGTAGCAATTTAATTCTATCAATTTTATAATAAATATAATAACTATAATGCCGACAAGGAAGAAGCCAGTTAAGAAAAAACCGAAGAAGACTTCGCAGAAGCAAAAACAGGCACAGAAGCAAATCGTCAATATTGTTATTGGAAAACAGACCCGTAGCAAAAAGCGTGGCGTGCCCCGTCAGTCGGCTGCCCCTATGGCTCAACAGGGACGTTTCCTCAACCAGTTCGTTCAGCCGAACCAGATGATACCATCAAACCAGATAAACCCGACTATTATTCCTGCGCCATTTGGAACTCCACTCGTTACAAACCCCAGCACCCTTTCGTTCGCCACAAACGCTCAACCATCCATCTACAGAAATATGCGTCGTGAAGCCCCGACCTCGTCCAAAGTGAATGCTTCTTTTGCTTGGGCGGGGAAGTCGGGTGCTATGACCGATGCTCTACCGCCGACACCCCGTCTAACGGATAGACAGGTAAAGAGCGTGTCGGCGGCGAAGGCTGTAGCTAGGTCGGTAGACAGCAAGTTTAAAGCCAAAGCGGCACGCAATCAGGACGCAGAGCGAGCGATGATGGGGGCAGCCGACACCGAGAGCTTCATAATGAATACTCCGCTCCCCAATTTCGGTTATCGCACTCCTGCTGCTTCGGCTGTAGTAGAGCCTTCGTCGCAGCCGTCCAACGACCCGTTCCCATCAGCCTCCTCGCAGGGAGGTGGCGTTATAATGGAGGGTCGCTCACTATTTAAAGATTAGTCAATTTAAAGATTAGTATATAATACTATATATATGATGGAAGATAATGATATAATCAAACAATTAGCAGAACAGCCAGAGAGACCAGCTAATTACATCTCTCTAGAACGTATCGTTAGTGAAATCCCTTTACTGGATTATAAAAACCCTATTACATACCATCTATACGCTACTTACAATAAGAATATTTTGAGCGATGAGGAGAAGCAAAATGTATTGAAAACGATAGATAACCTCAAAAATAAGCGAGACAAAGTAAATGAGCGATGTGCTGAATATTTAGAACAAAATGGCTCAAAACCCACAGAAGACATTAACGGCGTTATTCAAATTTCCTCAAATGGAATATAATATTCATATTTATTAAATGACTACTAAAGATGATATATTAAATGAGGACAGGCACATTATTCAGGACACTAAATTACTATCGCTGAATTCTAAATACGCCACCAAACTCAACGGAACTAAAAACAGCCGTGTTATCTTTGACTTTGTGAATATTATTGATAAGAGCAAAGACCATTTATATATGACTATGGCTATTCAGTCTGCGGAAATACCGAGCTCTTTTTATAATGTGACTATTCACAATAACGTTACTCGTGTAGATAGAGATGATATTGCGGCTGATTTTGATATTACTATACCTGTAGGGAATTATAATGCTGATACTTATAAAGCCAAGTTTAAAGAGCTATACGATGCGGCGACGCCTTCAAATGTGACGATTGAGCTGGATGCGGTGACGGGTATATTTAATCTCCAAGAGGCGGCTGCGAACTTCACAATCAAGTCGGTGGGAAGCACTAGTTACGTGCTGTGGGGCGGAGAGGTGGGAACTGACTATCTGTTTCCAACGGCGGGGGCGGCTGCGAGTTTCGGTTTCCCTGCTAATTTTTTAGGCATCACAAAGATTAAAATGAGTAGCGATACTTTAGCAGGAACTAATGTGGATAGTAGCCAGTTGAAAACAACAACACTAGTGGATACAATTAGCGTGACTTCTACTCCATTCGGTCTTACTATATTTAATAGTTTAGGGCGTGAAACATTAATGAAGACGAAGAGGGTTGAGGAGATTGATATTCAATTGAGAGACCAAGATAATAATTTAATAGATTTTAACAATACGGACTGGTGTGTTAGTATCGTTATTAACACGCATCGGCGTGTAGCCTTTAGCGAAGACAGGGCAAGAGGTATAATAGTGAATGATAAGTTTAAAAAGATGGAGAAGGCAGCAGAGCTGAATGAGTTGCGTGGAGAGACCGAGAAACAATTAGCAAGTATGGAGTTTAGCGAATTAGATGATTTAATAGATTAATAAATAATAAATAATAAAATAATTAGCATTAAAAAATAAAATATTTTATTACATTATAATATGTCGGTGCTCCCAAAAGAAATCGCTTATAACCGCCCTATGGCGTCGCTCCCTGCTGATACCTCCTCGCTGAATGTTATTGTTCGTCCGTCCAACGGAGCGACTTTCTCGGCTGGTGGCGACATCATCCAGTTTGATTTACCAGCCCATTCGTTCCTTGTGCCGTCTTCGCTCACGCTTCGGGGTAAGGTAAGAACTTTAGCTGGAACTGACGGACAGAGTGATGTTATGTGGGGCGTTCCTGCTGCCTCGTGGATACAGCGTGTTGAGACCATCGTGGGCGGAAACCTTATTGAGAGCGTCCAGAGCTACGGACAGCTCTACAATATGATTGCCCTCACGAAGCTGAATGTTGCCGAGAAATATGGTCTAGCGACCGAGCTCGGCTTTGTGGGCGGAGCTGGTGGTGCTACTGGTGCTCTTGGTGTTAATAACCTTTCGGGACGCACACTCAATTCGGTTCTCGCCGCCGATGCTGACCCGTTCGGGTTTGCTCTGCCGCTCGGCTGCCTCCTTTCGTCGTGTAGCGAGCTCGTGCCGCTCGGGCTTATGGGCGGTGTCCGCATCCAGATTACCACCGCTGCTATCAGCGACTTCATTCAGCAGCACACTACTGCTAACCTCCCCACCATCACCTTTGAGGATTTAGAGCTCAACTTTGACCTCGTCTCGTTCGGTGCTGGTATGGACGGCGTTGTTGCCTCTATGGCGAATGCCGAAGGCGACATCCTTATGAAATCGCAGGGCTGGAACGTCAACAACATCAACACCTCTGCTTCGGCTGGAGGCACACAGGATTTAATTTTCAACACCCGCCTCTCGTCTATTAAGTCGCTCATCTATCAGGGTTCGGGCTCATACCAGACAAACTGGGGCGACGACCGCCCTGCTGGCTACGGAGCGGCGCAGGTGGCTGGCGCATCTGGAAGCACGCAATTTTTTGTGGCTAGCACTCCTTTCCCGCCAACTCCATTACGTGAAAATAACCAAGCTGCTATTATGAGCGAGCTCCGTCAGGCACAGGGTCAGGTTCACGATGTTTACAGCACCACCGCCTCCATCTCGCCCCAGCAGTTCATCACCGCCCCGCAGCTCGCTGCGGCTAATGGCGACCTCGTCTTTGCTGCCCCGCCCGCTCATTTCGTCGGCGTCAACACCGAGAAGCTTTCCACCAACGCTGTTATGTTGAGCGGCGTATCCAGCCAGCTCTCTCCAATAAATGTCCGCCTCCAGTCTACTTCGGCTTCCAACGCTAACTTCACCTCGTCGCTCTACGTTTTATATGACGCCATTATCTCCATTAACATCCCGACCCGCACTATGATGGTTCGTGTCTAATCAAAAAATAATTAATAATTAATATTTAAATTTAATATATACTATAGTTAGTTATCTATTAAACCAAAGCAATTATTTTTAATAACACCATACTAATATGGAGATTATTAAACTCAAGAAACCGAAACTGCCTCCAACACTAATGGCTTGTGATAAGGGTTTACACCCCAAGCTGGAACAATACGAGCTAACTAAATATTTAAATCAGCATTCCACAAATTTACTATTAGGCAAACCTCGCAGCGGAAAATCCAGTTTAATGTGGAGTATGCTAAAAAGCAAAAAGATGTTAAACAAAGTATACGATAATGTTTATTTGTTTCAGCCATCGCACAGCCGTGATAGTATTAAGAACAACATCTTTAAGAAGCACGACAAAGAGAAGATGTTTGACGAGCTCACATTTGAGGATTTATATGGTGTAGTAGAGAGAATTAAGGGAACTGATAAAGACGAGAATAATGTTATTATTTTTGATGATATGTCTGCTTATTTAAAAAATAAGGACACGTTACAATTGTTTAAGGAGCTGATTTTCAACAGGCGTCATCTCCGCACAAGCATCTTTTTCCTCAATCAAACCTTTATGAGCGTTCCCAAAGAGTTAAGAAGACTATTCAGCAACGTCTTTTTATTTAAGGTGGGACAGAATGAATTGACTAATGTTTTTAATGAGTTAGTAGAGGAGGATAATGTTAGAAAGTTACAATCCGTTATAGCAAAGCGGGTTTTTGATAAGCAGTATAACTATCTGTTTATTAATACGGACAATCAGGATTTCTTTAAAGGTTTTGACCGAATTAAATTTGCCGAAGATTAATATCTTTATTATTACTATAATGTCGCTCTTCAACAAAGGATTAATGCGTTTCCGCCCTGTGTCGCTTTTCAACAAGGCTGCTGGCGTCGGTCGTTCTCTTTTTAACAAAGCCCCTGCGGCTCTTCGCTCGTTCTCGGCGGGTCTCGGTCAGGCTGGAAACCTTCTGGGTCAGGCTTCGGCGGCTGCGTCCAAGCCCGAAGTTCGTGCTCTGGCGAACAAGGTTGGGCTCGGTGGTGCTGTGGGTGGTTTCGGTGGGTCGGCTGGGTCGGCGTCGGCTTTACTCGGTAGAGCGTCGCAGGCGTCAAACCCGTCCTCGTATTCGGGTATGTCTCCAGCGGCGGCTGCTGGTTCGGCTATTGAGCGGGCTAAATCTCTCGCTGGAGGTGTTAAACAATTGTTTGCTTAAAAATATAATGTAGCAACTTTATATAATGGGTAAAGAATACACGATTTTTATTAATAGTGATAATGGCGAAGTGGTCGCTCCTGCTGATACGATAGCGGATGTTAAATATCAGTTTGACTGGAGTATTTTGCCCGCTGGCGAATATGAGATGTCCTTTACTTTTTTATCGGGATTATCTAAAGTAGAAGTGGGTGTAGGTGATAATGTATTAAATGCTATGGTTGTAGAGGCAGTCGTTCCGTTTAGCAGCAATCGCTATGCTGTAGCTCCCGCAGCCACTAATGGATACGCAGGCAATTCCAACGCTATCGGTTTCATCAAAACCGAAAATGTGGATAAATGGACGCAAACTGGAAATCATTTCTCTATGCGTTACTGGTGTTCGCAACTAGACAATCCCACGCTGAAACTCTATGGAGCTCCCTCTGGAAATGAGTTCAGGATTTTATTGAAGTCCGCTGCTGGAGGCGTTATATCTTCAGCACCGCCCAATTACAATATGATACTCAAACTAAAACATATTTGCTAATATATAATGATTAAGAGCGAGAGGCTAGAAATTATTAATGATATTAAAAGCAAGCGTGATGCTGTTGCTTTATCGCACCAACAGCTGAAAGAAAATAGCGACAACTGGAACAAGTCTATTATATTGTTATCATTAATTACGGGTGGTCTGGAAAGTATTAAGATGAAAATGAAATTAGATGGAGCTGGTTGGAGTTTAGTCCCGATATTATTAAGTAGTGTTATTGCTGCCTGTTCCGCACTAATTAAATTTAAGGATTTTAATAGAAAGATGGAAATACTTATAGAAGCAAATAGCAGACTTACTAATATATTGACTAAAGCCAGAAACCACACGCTAATGGATGACGAGTTAATCCACGAATATAATGATGGTCTAGAGTGTATTGAAACCTCTATGTATCCCGATGAAAGGAAATTATATCTTAAGCAGAGCCACAAGAACCTGATTGAGATAATGAAACAAGAACAAAAATATTACGGGATGATAGATAAAGTTAATAACGGAGAGCCTATGATGTTATTAAGCAGCGACAGCGAGAGCTCCACAGACAGCGAGGATAGTGTTTTAAAAAAGGATGTTTTAGATATTACCGAACACGGCATCGCAGACAAGCCCAAAGAATTACAACCTATAAAAGAGGAGGATGTTGATGCCGTGATACATAATTTATAATAGGTCTATTTTAATAAGTAGTAGTATTATAATGGATTATGAAGACAACACCGCCGAAATGAATAAGGCACGGACAGCTGTGGCGAAAGCCAAAGCAATAAGGAGAATTAATAAAGCGAAACCGAAGGCTGATAAATTAATGAAATTAATGAAGTTAACTAGAGAGGATTTGAAGCGAGCTGCGAAGATTTTAAAATTAAAAGGATACGGAAATAAAAATAAACGAGAACTAGCTATTAGCATTATGGATGCTGGTGAAAAGGTTAGTTTCGCTGAATACGATGCGGAGGGTGCTATATTAAACGTGCGTGAGGCTCTCGGTCTATCCACATCGGGCAACCTGAAATCCCGAACGGCTGGTTTGAGAAAGAGCAAAATAGACGATGCGAAGTCACCGAAAGTATTAGCAGCGGAGGCGATGAGGGCGGTAGCAGCGGCTCTATCAGCTACTAACAGAAAACCCAAATTAAGCAAACAATTCAAGATGAAGATTAAGAAAGAACTGGATGATTTTGAAGCGAGTTTGGAATAAAATTGCTTTGTGTTAATTATATTATATTGTTACAATATATAGTATGGATAAAGATGATAAACTCAAATGTTACAGACGCACAGCGAAAGACGGACATAGATATACTACGTGTGATGATAAAGGCGAGGAAGTTGAGAAACCTAAACCGAAAAAACTTAAGCTTCGTATTAAAACGCCCAAAGAGGTTGAGAAACCTAAACCGAAAAAACTTAAGCTTCGTATTAAAACGCCCAAAGAGGCTGCGACAGCCGCTATGAGTGCTATTAAGGAAGTTAAGAATATGAGTGGAAACCCCAAACTAAAGAAGCAGTTTATAGAGAAGGTGCGTGCGGAATTAGATGAGCCTCTACCCAACACGACAGCGAAGCCGAAACCGAAACCCGCCAATTTTGATATGTTGCGTCCTGAAATAAGAAAGAATATTATGTCTTTTGCTGGTAATCCCAAGAAGGTCATAGAGGAAAAAATTATTGTAGATATCAATCTAAATAAAGGCATTAAAACACGGGTGATAAATAGCGTATTAGAGGATATGAATAAGTCATTAAAAGAACTGAATATTAAGACTTCCACTCCAACTTATAATGCTGATATGCGGAGGAAGATGAAGGCGCTTGGTAAGGGATTTGCTGTAGGTGGTAGTAATTCACGAGACGTATATGAAATATTAGATGATGTAGAGAGTGCTTTGGGTATAGACGAATATATGAGATTTTTATCAAAAGTAGAAGAACGATTAGATGGTGTAGTGAAACAACGAAAACAGAGACAAGCGAGGGAAAGGGCACAAGCAGCAAAAATTAGAAAGGAGAAAAAGGCGGCGGCGGATGCGGAAGCTTGATATTATAATTAACTAATAACAATCAATATGATATTTAGCTTTAGCTACTAAATAAGCAGCTCTCGCCTCCTCTGCTGTATCGTAGTAACCGAGAGAATGCTTTTTATAATTAATTCTAATTTCTGCCTGATATTTATTATCTCGTTTATTCCAATAATAACCTTTTCTTGATATTACATTTTGTTTATTTTCACTACTATTCACGACACGTAAATTCTCAATATTATTATTACCTTTATCATTATCAAAATGGTCTATTTCGTTATTGGGACTATAAGTAATATCCCAATCACGATTATAAAATTTATAAATAACACGATGAACCTTATATTGTTTTTTTATTTTGTTGTAGCATAGTGAAATAAAATAATATCCATCTTTATCAATAGTAAATGTGACTTTGCGCCAGTAAGGATTTTTAGTAGGTTTCCACGACCAAATCTCTCCATCAACTAATTTTAGCCTTCTATTATTCAGTATAAGTTCCTCCATTTACGATAATTATAATAAGATTAATTCATTCAATTTTATTATATATTACTCACAATCCACTAACCTTCTAAATGCGGTTGCGTATATTTCAGCATCTTTTTCAAAGCCAATAAAAAGTCGCTCCATATTTTTACAAGCTTCTCCCATACTACCGCTTCCCATAGTGGGGTCTAAAACAACATCAAATTCTTTAGAATAATACTTTAATATCCACTCCATTAAAGCAACAGGTTTCTGGGTTGAGTGTTTGCCTCTCTCGCTCTTCACCTCTACAATAGTAGTAGGTAGTTTCGGGTCATAATGACTTTCGCCATTTACTCGGTTATTATAATCTACTTTTTTATTTAAATATTCATTATTATAAACCTCTTCGGTTGATGATTTCTTTTTACCTCTAACTTTTGAGTTCTCCTCTTCTTTAATAATAGAATTAGGTAGGGGAGGTTCATAAATAGTGAAGTCATTATCCTTACCATAGCCTATATAGTTTTTAGAGCTGGCGTGGTCGGCTTCCTGATAAACCCCTGTTCCTCCATAGACATCATCGGTTTCTTTAATGACTATATTTTTTTTCGGTTCAGCATCTTTAAACTTATGTTTATGATGCCGAGCAATATTCTCGGTATAAATTGTAGGGATTTTATTATAGAATACATAGATTAGTTCGTGTTTCCGCATCGGCATTTTCCTCGCATTTAAAAATCCAACAGGAGCGGATTTAACCCAAACTAAATCATACCTAAAATTTTTAGGATTGCTGTTAATTAGCAGATTGCCGAATTTCGCTGTTGTTGTAAATATCATCGGTGCGTCAGGTTTACACACACGATTAGCCAGACGCCAGAATTCCGTTAGGTCTATGAGGCAGTCCCATTTACAGGCGGTTTGATTATACGGAAGGTCAGCAAACAATAAATCCACAGAATTCTCGGGTAAGTCATTCATTAAATCTAGACAATCGCCCCATCTCAAATCCATATATATATATTAAAATACATATTCTTTAACTCTCAATAAAAAAATAATTCTACAATATTCAATTACAATCCACAGGTTTCCCCCCTCATCTCTCCACGCATCTCTTGTTGTCCTTGTTGTCTACACCTTAATGAGTGCTGTTATAGCAGGTTTCCTTGTGTTGTGGACGACCTTGCTGTTGCCCTTACAAAGTTTGGAGTGTCCCTTTACCTTATTAACTTTTAGAGCATCGGTGAGTTCTTTGTTGGTGATGTTGTAGCGGCAGGGTTTCCCACCAGTCCACGCCTCGTTCGGTCTTACATTATAATTCTTGAGTTCGTTGACTAGTTGATTAACATATTTTAGGTGCGATACTGACTGACGCCCCGACACCCCGTGCCCTCTTCCTCCCAAATCGCTGCGTGCGTAGATATGAGCGTGACGGCGGATGAGCCTCTGGGGCTCGTCCACAACTGGGTCATACGGGGCATCAATCTCTTTGTAGAGGGGCATTTTCGTGTAGGAATTCCTATCGCCGTTCCACGCTCTGCCCTCCATATCTACCCAATACGCTCTGTTGTAGACTTGGGTCGGGTGACGCCCGATAAGTCTGCGGCGGTGGGTCAAAGCCTTGATGACGCCCTCCTTTTGAGGACACTCTGCTACATAGCTTAATATTTTCCAGCTAATTTCTGGACGAACCCAGTCATTAACAAACTCGTATATGCTGACTTTCGCTAATGCTCCTGCTGACGGAGCAACGCCCTTGTAGCCGTAGCGGTTTTGTTGCTCCGTCGTGTGGGCGTCCCATTCCTCGTAAGTCATTTGCTTGTAGCTCATTCTTGTTGTTTAATTGCCTTATATATGACCCGTAAATTTGCGTCAATTTTTTTGTATTAGAGAGGTTAAACCTATCGTTTTGTTTTTGTTGAGGGGTTCAGCCCCTCCGTAAACTGGAGGGGCAAATTAATGTTTTTATTTTTTTTATTTTTTTTATTTTTATTTTTTATCCAACGGATTTATTTAACGGACTTCTTGAACTTGAGCTTGATGACCTTCTTCTTGGGCTTGAGCTTGAGCTTGATTTTCTTGGGCTTCTTGGTCTTCGCCTCCAGCTCCGCCTCCGTCAGCAGCCCCTTCGCCTCCAGCTTCGCCTCCAGCTCCGCTATTTTCACCGCCCCCGCCGCCATTATGCGTTGATGCTCCACTATCTTATTGGCGTTGAGCTTGAGCTTGATTTTGTCGGTCTCCGCCCTCGTCGCCTCCAGCTTCGCCTCCAGCTTGAGATACATTAGCTTTTGCTCGTCGGGCGGGAGGAGCTCATATTCTTCGGGCGTCGGTATTCCGTTCTCCTCACAAAGAATTTCCGTTGAGGTGGGCTCGTCGTGGCTTTCGTCGTCGCTGTCGCAGCAACACACGGGCTCGTCCACCCCCGTGCCGCCGCTGATGTATCCGTCGCAATCCCGACAGAACGGACGCTCATCAATAGTAGCCATTATTTAGTTTGCTTGCTTGTCGCTTGCTTGTTGTTGTTTTTAATGCCTTCCCAAACAACCCGTCAATTCGTTTCAATTTTTTTTAACACGACGCAAGTTGAGTTGTGACGGATTACGCTGTGCTTGAGTTGCGACGGATTACGCTGTGTTGAGTTGTGACGGATTACGCTGTGTGCTTGCTTGTCGCTTGCTTGTGTGTGTGATTGCCCTCCACTCCAACCCGTCAAGCCGCTTCAATTTTTTTTACCACGTCGCACGAAACCCCCCAATCGCA
>ENA-OSJC01003335-OSJC01003335.1-marine-metagenome-genome-assembly--contig:-NODE-3335-length-11525-cov-12.293588_pt1 | contig 11525 bp, 9 predicted proteins | sample MGYA00237885_ERZ534234 | MGnify/ENA primary metagenome ERZ534234 (study PRJEB26413, sample SAMN06343907) | marine metagenome | isolation source: coastal waters | place: Atlantic Ocean: West Antarctic... | reverse complement strand
AAGTTATTTTTTAATGTTTTTCTTTTGTATTGAAAGGCTAACTTAATTACCCTCTCATAGTTGTCATCATTTATCGCATTTAGATCCTGTAAATTTTTTCGAGTGAATTTAACAAAAGATGATGTGATATTCGGTATTGGCTTAAAAGCTTCAGCTGGAATATCAAATAGAAGCTCTATGCTGAAAAAATATTGCAATATTGCAGATAGTCGCCCGTAGGCTTTTGTTGATGGTTTAGCTGAAACTCTTTCAGCTACTTCTTTTTGTAGCATAAAGAAAAGATCTGCATCATTTTTTTTAATTTTTGCTAATTTAAGAAGAATGGGGGTTGATATATAGTAAGGTAGGTTTCCTATAATTAAATTATAATCTGAAAATCGAGTCTCCTCGACACCTAGAATATCTTCCTGATGAATGGTTATTTTAGTAGCAGGTATTTCTTTAGTTAAAAACTCAACCATATCTGTATCAATTTCAACCACATTAATATGATTTAACTTACTCAATAGTGGAATTGTTAACGCTCCAAGCCCAGGACCTATTTCAAGAACAGATTTAGATTTGTTTGGATTTATTGAATCCAAAATTCTTTTGATTACTTGTTGATCAATTAAGAAGTTTTGACCAAATTTTTTTTTTGCACGAATCATTTTTTTTTATTTTTAGCTAACTTTATTGCTAAAGAAATAGATTCAAAGAAGCTAGAGCCATTAATTTTTTTTGACCCGACTATGTCTAATGCAGTTCCATGATCGACTGAGGTTCGAATGATCGGGAGGCCCAATGTAGTATTAACTCCATTATTAAAAGCAAGAGCTTTGAAGGGTGCTAGTCCTTGGTCATGGTACATTGATAGAAAGCTATCTGTATCCTTAATATATTTTTTTGTAAATGCTGTGTCAGCAGGAATTGGCCCTATTAAATTTAAACCTTCTTTAACTAGCTTTTTAATTATTGGGGTTATTATTTTTTCTTCTTCATTCCCAAATTCACCTTCTTCTCCAGCGTGAGGATTAAGGCCTGTAATAGTTATTCTTGGATTTTTAATTTTAAAGTTATTCTTTAAATCATTATCTAGCGTCCTTATTGTCTGCTCTAACTTTTTTTTCGTAATTGATGAAGCAACTTTTGATAATGCAATATGTGTTGTAACTAATGCTACTCTTAACTTTTTATTGTCCACGAGTAACATAACTTCTTTATTTTTAGTGCCACATAATTTTGAGATGTATTCTGTATGCCCTGTAAATTTTTTTATCTTGGAGGAGAGTATTTTCTTGTTTATAGGAAGGGTAACAAGAGCATCATAATTTTCTTTCATACATTCATCTACAGCAAAATCAATTGCTTGTAATTGCGCTAATGAGTTTGATTTTTCTAGCACTCCAGGCAATACGTTTTTAGAAAAATCAACGTTAACTATATGTAAATTCCCATTCCCTTTATGGAAGATAGGTTCTGCTAATATTTTTATTTTTTTGTTATGAAGGCTAGCTCTATCTAAGATTGCATTGTGATTAGCTAAGATAGTAATTACAGCAGGGAATTTTTGGTAAGCTAATTTTATGCATAAATCTAAACCAATACCTGCGGGCTCACCTGAAAGAATTAAGATTTTTATGTTATTTTTTTTCAATCTTGGATTATTCTTATATCAATAAGCGATTGATCTCTCAGTTGCTTTATCCAGTCTTTAAAAATCATTTCAGTTTTTTGGTTAACTAATTGCATTCTAGCTGAATATTTAAACGATTCATCAGTTAAATCATTATCTCTTCTCTCAGTGACTTGAAGTATATGCCATCCTAAAGTGGTGTTAATTGGATCACTAATTGCATTGATGTCTAAACTGTCATAGGTACTCTCAAAAATTGGCAAGGTTGTTCCTGGGCTAACCCATCCAAGATCTCCTCCATCTGCAGCTGAACCATCTTCTGAATATTCTTTTGCTAAATCTTCAAATGTTTTACTTCCATCAACAATTAAATTTTTAAATCGATTCAATCTTTTCAGTATTTCTCTTTCTGGAGTAATTTCATTTTGCTTGATGATGATATGACGTAATTTTGTTTGTTTAATTAAAACTTTTTGTTTTTTAATTCCTTTTTTTTCATTTATCTTTAGTATATGAAAACCACTTGGAGATTTGAAAGGCTTAGTTATTTCTCCTACATTAATTTTAGTTATTTGTTCATTGAATAATTCAGGTAGTTCTTGTGCTTTTTTCCAGCCAATATTTCCTCCATTTTTAGCTGTCGAATCATCTGAATAATCTTTAGCTACATCTTCAAAACTTTTTTTTGATAATAATATTTTGTAAACTTGCATAATTTTTAATTGGTTATCTTCTATTTCAGAAAGTGAGGCTTTACTAGAGTTTTTTATTAATATATGGGATAAATTGAAAATATCTGGATTACGTACTGCATTTTTGCGTATTTGGGAATCTATTTCGAAGTCAGAAATATTAATTTTTGTACTAATTTCTTTATTTTTTATTTGCTTTAGAAGTAATTCATAGCGGATATTATCTAAAAAATCGCTGAATTTCATCCCTTGATTGGCAATATTTTTTTTTAATTTGTCGACGGGCATATTATTTTTTTTAGCAATTTTTTCTATAAATGCATCTATCTTTTTCTGATCTACAGTATATCCAGATTGAGCTGCATATTGCTCAATTAAGCTTTTGTGAATCAGTTTATCTAAAACATTAGCCTTAACTAATTCTTGATATTGCTCTTCAGGTACATCTTTTTCTTTCGAAAGTTTTAATACTCTATCTACTGCATTTTCGAGCTCTACTTCAGTAATAACTTCTTTTTCTACTATAGCTACAACCCTATCGAGTTCTTTGTATTTTGTATCTGCTAATAGATTTGGATTTACTTGAAATAAGGTTAAAAAATAAAACAAAAATAAATAAATTTTTTTGTTCATTAATTTAGGTTTTCTTTTCTATATTGATCTGGAATTCCTGATGCAAATGAAGCCCCTGGCACATTTCTATCTAATACATCAAATAAATTTGCATCATTGCTTGAGCCTAACGAACCTAATCCCCCAAGCTCAATCTGCATGAACAGCGTGTAGTTTGCTTTCTCAGTTGTAGCTAATGATAATCTATTTAAAACTATTCTTGAAGCCCAGCATCCACCATCGTATTCAAAGCCACCAAGTGATTCGACTGCGCTAGATTTTTTTATATCATAGTTATAGCGGCCAATTGAGGACCATCCTCCCCCTAATGGCCATTGGCCTGCTATATTAAATTGTTTAATGTCATTATCACTAGCTGTTAGATTTCTAATTAATCTGTAACTTACGTCTATTAACTTTCCTGGTTGAGGCGAATAACGAGTTCTTAAAGTAGCCCTGTTAGTTATACTTTCGTCTGGGTTATATTGAATTGCACTATCAACTTTTAAAGCTTTGTTTATATAAGCAGTTGCAGTTAGAAATAAGTCCGAGGAATCACTTTGCACCACTGAGTTTAAAAATTGTGCTTCTTTCAATACTTTTCTATCACTCATATAAAACCTTTGTGCTAACGTAGAATTTAGTCTTTCATAGCCACTATCATCTATAAATCTTGTTGTAGCAGCAATTGTAAATTGGTTGGAATCCATAACTCTATCTCCACCAACAAACTGATTATCTATAAATAAGCTTTCTAAATTTAAGTCTGTTAAAGCAGTGTCAAACATAGGTAAAGTTTCTTGGTTTCTGAACGGAGTATAGGAATAGAAAATCCTTGGCTCCAGAGTTTGAACAAAACTTGTCCCACCTAAGGTTAATTTTTTATCGAGATAAACACCACCATCAACTGAAAGTGATGGTATTGCCATTGATTTAGAATCAGTTGAGCCACCTTCAAGCTCGTAACTCATTAAATTCATTGTAAGTTTAGGCTTTATATAGCCGTAACTTTTTTCAAATGGTATAGCTATACTTGGCCGTGCAATAAGCCTCGTTCCTGATACATTTTTATCAGTTGCTGAGACAACGAAATTATGATTTCTTTCAAATTGTGTCAAGGACATATTAAGATTTGTTTCATAGCTTGCAAACCCGTCAAGGTTTTTATATTCATCCGAATGATTGATGGTTATACTCGGAAGTCTTTCATACGGGGAGCTAGTAGTTGTCAGATTTTGAAATCTTTGCGCAATAAAATTAACATCAAATTTCTCCGATGTATAGTTTAGATATGCCTCTTGAGGCAAGTTAATAGTACTAGTAGCTGATATTAATGACGACATATCTGAAAAATAATTATCATCTGAAACTTTTTCCATTCTAAATCCGCCAGTAATATTGTCAGTAAAGCTTTGTATATGATGAAGTTTCCCATAATATCTATTTTTTCTATTAGTAGAATTATCTTTGTCCATGAACTCTAGATTGCTTGTGCCAGAATAGTTTTTATCTAAATATCTATATTCACCCTGCACTTGAAAACCACGTTTACCTAAATATCTTGGCGTCAAGGTGGCGTCACTAGTTGGTGAGAGATTGAAGTAGTATGGTATTGACGATTCAAAACCACTCCGTGATGTTGTACCAATAGAGGGGGCTAAAAAGCCTGATTTTCTTTCATCATTAAAAGAGAAGTTAACTAAGGGTGAATATAATATTGGAATTCCCTTGAATTCCAGCTTTGCATCCTTGGCATTAACTGTTTGTGAGTTATCATTTATTTCAATTTCTGATGCTTTAATAAACCAGTCATCTTGACCTACTTCACATGTTGTAATGGAGGCACTCTGAAGTCTTTTCTTACCTTCACCCTCTAAAAATAACATCTTAGCTGAGCCACGTAACTTATTGTTAAAACTACTATTTGATTTATTTACAGTTGATGAGAATGTTGCATTCGGTATAGATCCAATATTCTCTCTGAGAGAAAGCTCTATCGAGGAGCCAGTTAACGAGCCTCCACCTCCTTTGATATTTATATTACCGATAGCATATAATTCATCTGAGACTTGGTCATATTCTATTTGATCTGCTTTGATTATTTTCCCACCTTTTTTTAGAACTGCATTCCCTGAGGCCTTTAATTTTCGATCTAATGTATTTTCAAGGGAATCACCTTCAATTAAAAGGTCATCATCACTTAATTTGTCTTCCCCATAAGAAAGCGTACTATTTAAAAATAGCATTAAGAAAACCATAAAATAATTTTTTAAGGATGAGGTCATCGTATTAAATCTAAACCTGATATAGTCATTTTTAATATATTCATTTTTTATATTTTTATATAAAGCTAATATAAATCAGTGGGTTATGGATTATAACTCAAGTAATTTTAAAAAACCGATTATTTGTGATTAAACGAGGGCATTTTGGATAGAATAGAAGCTATAAAAAAATGGATTAAAACTAATTTAAATCAACGGTTTAAGTTAGAGCTTGCATCCTCTGATGCTAGTTTTAGGCGTTATTTTAGAGTCATTTCCAATAATAAAACTTACATTTTGATGGATGCTCCCCCTCAATTAGAAAGAATAGATCACTTTGTAAATATAACTGATAAGCTTATTGCTGCAGAGATTAACTCGCCCAAAATCATTTCTTTCGATACAGAATTAGGATTTATATTAATGACTGATTTTGGAAGCCAAACTTTTTTAGATGTTCTCGATAATAATAATTCCCATGAGTTATACCCTAAAGCAATTCATTCTTTATTAAAAATTCAAACTAAAGTTGATACTCAAGGGCTTCAGAATTATTCAGAGGGTTTACTAATAAGCGAGATGGCGCTATTCCCAGAATGGTATCTTACAAAGTTAAAAAAAATTAATCTAGAAGACCAAGCTTTATTGAGTAATATTTTTTCATTGATCTCAAAAAAGATTCTCACACAAAATAAGTGCTTTGTTCACAGGGATTATCATAGCCGAAATTTAATGTTCATAGCCGAAGGTGATCCCGGTATATTAGATTATCAAGATGCAGTTGAAGGGCCATTGACCTATGACCTTGTTTCACTTTTAAAAGATGCATATATAGAATGGGACGAAGACTTTGTATTAGACCAAGCGGTTCGATATTGGGAAAAGGCAAAAAAAGCAGGTTTGATAAAAAATGAAGATTTCTCAAGCTTTTATGAAGATTTCGAGTGGATGGGTGTTCAGAGGCATTTAAAGATTTTAGGAATTTTTTCAAGGTTATCAATTCGTGATAAAAAAGATCAGTACCTTAGAGACATACCTTTAGTTGAAAAGTATTTAATGTTTACATCTGAGAGATATAAAAACCTCCATCCTTTAAGGAAAATTTTAGATAAGGTTGTTAGTTAAGTGAAAGCAATTATCTTAGCTGCTGGTAGGGGAGAAAGAATGGGAGATCTCACTTCAGATAAACCTAAGCCGCTTATAAGTGTAAGAGGAAAGCCTTTGATCGAATGGCATCTTGAAAAATTATCAGCTACAGGCTTTGAGGATATCGTAATCAATGTTTGTTATTTACCTGAAATAATTAAAGATTTTGTTGGTGATGGCTCCAAGTGGCAATTAAACGTTACTTATTCAGAAGAAAGCCCGATCTTGGAAACAGCAGGAGGAATCAAGAAGGCGTTACCATTACTTGGCAAAGATCCATTTGTGGTCATAAATGCTGACATTTTTTCAAATTTTGACTATGCAAAGTTACGAATAATTAATTTAAATAATAGTAGCGATGGATATTTAGTTCTTGTGGAAAATCCTGAGCACAATCAAGCTGGTGATTTTGGATTGTTAAAAAATAATCGCTTGGTACTCAATTCTGAAATTCTATATACTTTTTCTGGTATTGCTATTTATCATCCTAGGTTTTTTATTGAGATGGAATCGGGAGTAAAAATGAAACTATTTCCTCTACTTAAGGAGTCCATATCTAACTCCTTAATAAAAGGTGAATTATTTAAAGGAATTTGGTCTGACATTGGAACTCCTGAACGACTTGAGAATATAAATAAAAGAGATTAAATATGGACACTTATAAAGAATTTCAAAAAAGAAGAAGAAAATTAGCAGATATGCTGGGAAATGCTGTAGCCGTAATTTCTAATTCAGAAGAATCTTCAAGAAATAGAGATTGTGATTATCCATTTCGGTCCGATAGTTATTTTCATTACTTATCTGGCTTTCCTGAGCCTGAAGCAGTAATTTTTATAGTAGGTGGTGATCGGCCTAGGTCCATTCTTTTTTGCAAGCCTAAAGATATAAGTAAGGAAATATGGAATGGTTACATCTATGGGCCTGAAGAAGCTGCAAAGCAATTTTTATTTGATGAAGCATATTCACTTGAGGAAATCAATAAAATAGCCCCTAAGATCTTAAAAAGCTATATCCCTAACAAAAATATTTACTGCACACCATCAATGACGCCATCAAATTGTGCAATTAAGAATATAGAAAATTTACAAAACTGGATCGGTAAAAAAGGTATTGAAAATACATATTCTGATTTAAGCCTAGTATTAGATGATATGCGATGTTTAAAAAGCGATGGCGAGGTTAGTATTATGCAGAAGTCAGCCAATATTGCCGCTCAAGCACATATACATGCAATGAGGATAACAAAACCTGGTAAATTTGAGTATCAAATTGAGGGGGAAATATTAAATCAATTTATGCAAAATGGCGCAAGGCATCCTGCCTATAGCTCAATTGTAGCTGGCGGTCATAATGCATGCACTTTGCACTATGTTAGCAATAATAGCCTACTAAAAGATGGGGATTTATTATTAATTGATGCAGGATGTGAGCTAGAAAGTTATGCTTCTGATATTACTAGAACATATCCGATTAACGGAAAATTTACCTCACCACAAAAAGATATCTATCAGATTGTTCTTAGTGCGCAAAAAAAGGCTATTAGTAAGGTTGTGCCTGGTAACTATTTTGATGATCCTCATAAAGTAGCTATTGAGGAAATTGTTAATGGACTCATTGATTTAAAGATATTGAAAGCATCTCATGATGAGGTGTTTGAAAAAGAACTTTATAAAGAATTTTTTATGCATAGAACTAGCCATTGGCTTGGTTTGGATGTTCATGATACTGGTAAATATTTTGATGAACCTTTAAATGGAAAAGATTCTAGACCTACAAAGTTCAAGGATAGAAATATTTTAACCATTGAGCCTGGTTGCTATATCAAACCTAATAGTAATGCTCCCAAAGAGTTCTGGGGAATTGGTATCCGAATCGAAGACGATGTTTTGGTAACCCCTTCTGGAAACAAAGTGCTAAGTGCGAATGCTCCGAAAGAGATTGGAGATTTGGAGAATATAATTGGCAGTCTAAATGAATAACTCGATTGTAATAATTGGTGGAGGGCCCGTCGGGGCAATATTTGCTTTATTAAATAACTCACAAATCTCTAAAATATTACTTCTAGAGTCAAATTCTCAAACTCAAACAAAGAATGACAAGAGGGCGTTAGCATTATCAAACGGTACTAAATTTATTTTACAAAAAATTGATGTATGGAATGACTTAGAGGGTAAATTGACCCAGATTAAAACTATCCATACTAGCCAAAAAGGAACTTTTGGTAGATCCTTAATGGAGGCTGAAGAATTTGATCAGGAGGCGTTAGGCTATATTATTTCTTATGGTGATCTCATCACAGCTCTTCAAGAAAAAATATCACATTCAAAAAATATTAAGGCTTTTTATAATGCGGAAGTATTATCATTTGAAAGTAAGGAAAAAACACAAAATTTAATTTTTAAATATAAATCTAAAGAAAAGTCATTAAATTTCGATTTGCTGGTACTAGCTGATGGCGGTGGTTCAGAAATTAATGGTATTAATATTGAAAGAAGTAATAAGTTTTTTGATCATAGTGCATTGGTTACACACATAGAAACTGATATACCTCATTCTAATATTGCATACGAGCGGTTTACGAATAAGGGACCAATGGCATTACTACCAAATCTTAATGGCCAATATTCTTTAGTATGGACAGGGCCTAGCGATGAAATAAAAAAATTAAGTCAGCTTAATAACTCTAAATTTTTGACAGCACTCCAAAAACATTTTGGTGATCGTGTTGGAAATTTTAAACTATCTGACAAAAGAATTACCTTTCCTTTAAAGCAATCATTTATTTCAAAGTACCCACAAGAAAATATTGCAATTATAGGAAACTCTTCTCAAATAATGCACCCAGTTGCTGGACAAGGATTAAATACAGGCATAAGGGATGCATTGGTATTGTCAGATTGCATCAAAAAAGATACTAATTTAGAGCTTAAAGTAATGATTGATAAATTTAATCACATGAGAAAAAAAGAAACTAAAAATATTTTAAGATTTACAGAATCTTTAGTATCACTTTTTTCGAATGACTTTATTGGCGTAAATAAGATTAGGGGGGTGGCGCTGTCTTTTTTAGATCTTATTCCACCGATTAAAAAAAGGTTCGTAAAGAAAATGAGTTATGGAAAATAAATTACTAAATAAAATCATTGTTTATGGGGGAGGGGTTATTGGTAACTTAACAACTCTTTGCCTTAAGAAAAATGGTTTTGATGTTTATCAAATTAAATCAAATTCTAACAATAATATTGATAGAACCTATGCATTAAGTCCAGGATCAGTAGATTGGATGAGGTCAATTGGGTTAAGAGAAAATTTTTTTAACTCCCTGTATCCTATAGAGAATATTGATATTATCCGACAAAATTCGAGAGCTAGATTTAGTGCAGATTCAGTCTTTCAACCTGCTTTGGCCTATATGGTTTCTGAGAAAAGGCTGATGAAAGAAATTCAAGAAAAACTAATATCTCAAGATATTAAAAATTTTTTAGAACCAAAGGAAGTAATTCTAGACAATTCATCAGATCAAGTTCTAATTAAATTGGGAAAAGAAAGCCTTTCTGCATCTTTATTAATTGCATGCGATGGAGCAAATTCTAAAATAAAAGAACATCTGAATATTAGAAAAAAAATTAAAAAATTTAATCAAAATGCAATTGTTTTTAATTTTAAAACATCTATAGATATAGGAAAAAATGCTAAGCAGTATTTTCTAGAAGAAAGTATTTTGGCTTTATTACCAGTTGCACCAAGAACTTTCTCAGTTGTTTGGTCTTGTAATAATGATTTTTATGAAATATTAAATAATATGAATGAGTCAAAATTTATGATCAAACTTAAGAGTATCATAGGTAATGATTATCCAGATATATCAAACGTTTCCAACAAAAGTAATTTTCCTTTAACAATGGTTTTAAATGATAAATTTTTTGATAAAAGAGTCGTGTTAATGGGCAATTCAGCTCATTCTATTCACCCTCTTGCTGGGCAGGGATTAAATTTAGGAATTAGGGATATTATTGGCTTTGAAAAATGTCTGAAATCTAATCGTTACAAAGATATTGGCCTAGCTGGATTTTTGCGTCGATTTGAAAGGTCACGTAGAATTGATACGTTTGAATTTAGTACATTAACTTCTAGCCTTCAGTGGGCATTTTCAAGTCAAAATAGGCTTATTAATAAATTCTTAATTAAGGGGATTAATTTACTTGATACCAAAGATAATTTAAAGAATTTTCTAATTAAAAAGGCAATTTCATGATAAAAATAAAAGGAAATTTTATGATCAAAATTATTTCAATTTTTCTCTGCTTCTTTATTTTCAGCACCGCTTCTGCTGAGTACGATGCGTTAAAAAAAATTATGGAAAAAACTTACCCAGAATTAACGATACGGAGTATAAAAAAAACTGATTATAACGATTTGTATGAAGTATTTATTGGCAGCCAAATTATTTATACAAATGATAATTTTGATTTTTTAATCGTTGAAGGACGAGTAGTAGACACAAAAACAAAAATTGACTTAACTGAGGTTAGGCTTGATGAGTTAACCCGGGTTCCGCTTAACGATTTACCACTATTAGATGCGATTAAAGTTGTGAAAGGTAATGGTGAGAGAAAAATAGCAATTTTTTCTGATGTAGACTGCCCTTACTGTAAAAGACTTGAAAAAAAAGAATTATCTAATATTGACAACATAACTGTGTATACATTTTTATATCCATTAGCTATCCATCCAGAAGCTGAAGAAAAATCAAAAAAAATATGGTGTGCAAAAGACCGTGCTAAAGCGTGGAGTGAATATATTTTTAATGACATGCTTCCAAAAAATTCTGGAGATTGCAAAACACCAATAAATAAAATTTTAAAATTAGGGAAAGATTTAGGAATTTCTTCTACACCAACAATTATTTTATCCAATGGTAAGAGGCTCCCTGGGGCAATACCATACAAACAGTTAGAAGAATATTTACAATAACTATTAAATTACTTTTTTTTAAATTGTAAAAAAACTTGACATTTATCTTGAATCTATGAAAATACGACTCAGGTGTTTGGTTTCAAGTAATATTTTGTGGTTTTCTTAATTTTTTTAAGCTTCTCACTTTCACTCTCTTGACCCAAACTTTAGGGGCCTCCCAAATTTGTAAAGGATGTATCGTAATGGCTGAAGGAATAGTTAAGTGGTTCAATGATTCAA
>ENA-OSJC01003334-OSJC01003334.1-marine-metagenome-genome-assembly--contig:-NODE-3334-length-11526-cov-60.046118_pt1 | contig 11526 bp, 9 predicted proteins | sample MGYA00237885_ERZ534234 | MGnify/ENA primary metagenome ERZ534234 (study PRJEB26413, sample SAMN06343907) | marine metagenome | isolation source: coastal waters | place: Atlantic Ocean: West Antarctic... | reverse complement strand
TCAAGCTCATAGTCCTCAAGCTCATAGTCCTCAAGCTCATAGTCCTCAAGCTCATGATCCTCAACAATCTCGGGAATGCATTGTAATGAATCGCCATCAACCAGCATCGGCTCGCCGAGTAAGTCCTCCAGTGGAGGCGCATCAGGAATGAAAACCTCGGTGTCTTCTGATACATCTTGTGCGTAGGAAAAAATGATAATTTCCGTGGTGTACCGCCGAACCGGCGCTTTCTCTTCTTGCGACAGCAGATCCTGTCCGAATACAGCGCTGGCCAACAATGAAAGCACCAAGAGGGAAGTTCGTTTTTTCATACAATGAATCATCCTGTTAGCTATTTTTGATCGCGAGACGTTGCAATAGGCTCTCGATCACTTTGAAGCGTTTTTCAACATCACTCAGATCCGCGCTGACCTGCAGGCGATGTGAGCCTTTCAATCGATAATGACTGCTGTCAGTTTGCACTAATTGGATGAGGGCGACAGGATCAATATGACTCTCAGCAGCGAAAACCAGATAACCGCCTTTATCTGCAGCATCAATTTTTTCGACACCTAGGGCGAGAGCTGACTTCTTGACTGCAGCGATTCGAATCAGGTTTTTAGTCGCTTCCGGTAAGAGTCCGAATCGGTCAATTAGCTCAACTTGCAGTTCGCGTAAATCCTCGGCGCTTCCAGCAGCCGAAATACGTTTGTACAGCGTCAGTCGTAGGTGGACGTCGGGAACATAGTCGTCCGGGAGCAGTGCTGGGACGTGTAGGTTGATGTCGACACCCAAATCGAGTGGCATCTCCAAATTAGGTTCCTCGCCGGCCTTCAACGAGTCCACAGCGCGCCCCAGAAGCTCCGTATAGAGCGAAAAACCGATTTCCTGAATCTGGCCACTCTGTGTCTCACCGAGCAGCTCTCCTGCCCCTCGGATCTCCAGGTCGTGCGTCGCAAGTGTGAATCCGGAGCCAAGATCCTCAAGCGAATCGATCGCTTCGAGTCGTTTAACGGCATCGGGAGTCATCACAGTTTTCGGCGGGGCAACTAGGTAGGCATAGGCGCGGTGGTGTGAGCGTCCTACGCGACCGCGCAACTGATGCAATTGGGCGAGACCGAAACGATCAGCTCGATTAATGATGATGGTGTTGGCAGTCGGCACATCGATTCCGCTTTCAACTATTGTGGTGCATAGCAGCACATTGAAACGCCGATGATAAAAATCAAGCATGACTTGTTCGAGATCGCGCTCTCGCATTTGCCCATGCCCGATTCGAATATTAGCTTCAGGTACCAGCTTTTGCAGCTCTATCTCGATTCGCTCGATGTCTGCGACGCGGTTATGAATGAAGTACACCTGTCCACCGCGCTTAATTTCACGTAGGCAGGCTTCGCGAATGACGACGTCGTTCCACTCTGATACAAACGTTTTAACAGCTAGTCGATCAGCCGGCGGTGTTGTGATCAATGACATTTCGCGAATGCCGCCAAAGGCCATATTCAGGGTTCGCGGAATGGGAGTTGCAGTCAGAGTCAGTATGTCGATTTCACTGCGCAAGGACTTGATTGACTCTTTGTGGCGGACACCAAAGCGATGCTCCTCGTCAATAATGACAAGCCCTACATCATGAAAGTCCTTTGTATGCCCCAGCAGTCTGTGAGTTCCGATAACAATATCGACGTTACCAGACCGCAAGCCTTTAACAATGTCCTTCACCTCCTTTGCAGACTGGAACCGTGACAGCACTTCAATTCGAACAGGCCAGTCGGTAAACCGGTCCCGAAAACTCTGACCGTGCTGTTGCGCAAGCAATGTTGTCGGTACCAATACCGCGACTTGCTTGCCGCCATGCACTGCCGCAAATGTCGCTCGCAATGCGACCTCAGTTTTCCCGAATCCAACGTCACCGCAGACAACCCGGTCCATCGGTTTGTCGGATGCGAGGTCCTCAAGAACCTCGCCTATCGTTTGTGCTTGGTCTTCCGTTAATTCGAAGGGAAACGCGGATGCGAACGAGCGATAGTCACTCTCGGACCAACGGAATCGGTGCCCCACGCGGGCTGCCCGGCGCGCATAGATATCCAGCAGTTCTGCTGCAGCGTCACGAATTTTCTTAATGGCACGTTTGCGTGCCTTCTCCCATTGATCGCTGCCAAGACGATGCAACGGCGCATTGTCGGGTGACGCTCCGGTATAGCGGGATATAAACTCTAACGCGTGAACCGGTACATACAGCTTGTCTCCGTCTGCGTATTGCAGGTGCAGGAATTCGGCTTTGATGCCGCCTGTCTCCAGCGTAGTCAGCCCGAGGTATCGACCGACACCGTATTCGGCATGCACCACGGGCGATCCTTCTTCCAGATCATTGAGCTGGCGAATGATGGTTTCAGGATCACGATCATTTCGGCGTTTTCGACGTCGTGCATTTGTTCGTTCGCCAAACAATTGCTGTTCGCTGACAATTGCGATCTTTGCAGACGGCAAGATAACACCATTGTCGACTGGGGCTATCGTGACTCCGACTCGATGACTACCCTCGCGAAACTCATGCCAACCCTCGACACGAGCAAGATCCAGCCCGCGCCCGGATAAGAGATCATGCAATTGCTCGCGGCGACCGGGAGAATCAGTACTGAAAAGCACGCGCCCATCGAATGATTGTAGAAACTGCATAAGCGCCGCCGCCGCGTCTTCATAACGTGCTTCGATTTTCATGGCCGGTGGCAGACGTGTGTCGAAATTTCTTGCGCCGCCGCCGAGCGACTGTGCTGAATAACGAATGAGAGAAAAAGCCTTGATTCGTGACGCGATCTTTTCAGGGTTTATGAATGTTTCTTCAGCGCTTAGGACGGGTCGCTCTTGATCAAGGCTTGCCATCGCATAACGCTCTCTCGCTTCGGACCAGAATTGTTGAAGAATTGAGTCGATCGAGTCAGGTGATAGTACGACTGAATTCGCCGGAAGGTAGTCAGCAAACGACGCGGTAGTATCAAAAAACAATGGAAGGTAATACTCAATGCCGCCGTGTGCGATACCGTCGGATACATCTCGATAAACCCTGGACTTTCTAGGCTGACCCTCGAAGCGCTCACGATAGTTATCACGGAATGTGGCAATTGCGTCTTTGTCCAGTGGCACTTCTCTGGCTGGCAATATTTGTATGACGTCAACTTTTTCACCAGATAACTGAGTGTCCGCTGAGAAATATCGTAGTGACTCAATGTCATCGTCGAAGAAATCGATTCGAACTGGCGCATCGGTTCCCATGGGGAAAATATCGATCAAAGAGCCCCTTACCGCGAATTCACCGTGCTCGGATACCTGCGGTACACGTAGGTATCCGGCATCAATTAATGAGCTCGTAAAGTCTTTGCGCGGCAATTGTTGGCCACGCGTGAGAGCCAATGAGCGTGCGGCGACGTAGTCCAGTGGAGGCAGGCGTTGATGCAGAATGCCGACTGTCGCAATGATGACGCCGGTTTTCATCGTCGGCAGCACAGATAGCATGCTTAGTCGTTGTGAGATGATGTCCTGGTGTGGGGAGAAGCTGTCCCACGGTAGAGTTTCCCATTCGACAAAGTGCTTAACAGGAACAGCGCCGTCCGAAAAAAAGCGTATTCCTGCTTCCAGTTGATCTGCGTGCCTGGGGTTTTCAGCGAGAAGTACCAATGGTCGACAGTCAGCTGCCGCTAAGATCTCTGACAACTCAGCAGCAGCTAGCGAGCCACTTGCACCGATGAGGCGACCCCACGCATGGTCCTCTCCGGCCTGGGGAAGCCTCAGGTCAGAAGGTAGTAGTACGGATTCGTTCAAGGCTGTGTTCAGTCATTTAGGGTTTCGTGGATGCGATTATTACACAGACACAAAAAGGCCTGGGACGTTTCCGATCCAAGCCTCGTTTTTATCGGCTAGCGCTGCACGACAGCATGGATGACCTTTCCCGATGCGAACTGCATCACAGGTCGTTGAATGTGGTTTAATGATCGCGAATGCTAAATCCCGTCGAACTCTTCGTCGGGCTGCGCTATCTCCGGGCCAAGCGGCGCACCCGATTCGTGTCTTTTATCACGCTAATTTCCCTTATCGGGATTTCTCTGGGCGTGGCTGCGTTGATTGTAATTCTCTCGATTATGAACGGCTTCGAAGGCGAGTTACGTGAACGCCTGTTGAGTATGTCGGCACATGGCTCAGTTGCTGCAGCAGACGGAACTACGGAGGATTGGGAGTCACTTGTTGCGGCGGTTGCGGCAGAGCCGGGCGTGAAGGCTGCAGCTCCTTTCGTGCAAATGGACGGCATGATTCAGTCTGGCAGAGACCTTGTCGCTGTGATGGTGCATGGAGTCGAGCCCACCTACGAACGCGGGCTGTCCGGTGATTTGATCAATATGATTGAAGGCGACCTTGACGTTTTACAGCGCGGAGAACGCAGTATCATATTGGGCCGCCTTCTTGCCTACGATTTAAGTGCACGCGTCGGTGACAGTGTCATCTTGCTGGTACCCAAACCGGTAGGCGATGGAACCCTGGAGCCGGTACTGGAGCGCTTCGTCATGCGCGGCGTTTTTGAGGCCGGCCTGCAGCATCACGATGCTGTGCTTGCGCTTGTGCATGCGGGCGACGTAGCGGAGATTATGGGACTCGGTTCGGCCGTTAGTTCGGTACGGTTTAGGGCCGATGACGTGCTGACTGCTCCGGCCATTTCGAGGTCCTTGCAAACACAACTTGGGAGCGACTTTTCAAGCAGCGATTGGACCATAGAAAACGGTAGCTACTTTCGAGCAATTCAATTGGAGAAGATGATGATGTCGCTAATTCTGTCTCTGATTATTGGTGTTGCAGCATTCAACATCGTGGCAAGTCTGGTCATGGTCGTAACCGATAAGGTAACCGATATTGCGGTGTTGCGGACATTAGGTATGGCGCCACAGGGTGTTGTGAAAATATTCTTTGTCCAGGGTGCGGTCATCGGTTGGGCCGGTGTGGCATTGGGTGTCTGTCTGGGCGTGCTTCTGGCGATTAACATTCCAACAGTGGTCCCGTTTCTTGAGCAGTTGCTCGGTTTTCAAATTATGCCCGGAGACGTTTATTACGTAACCGATATCCCGTCCGAGCTTGAAATGCAGGATGTCGCGGTCATCTCGATTTCCGCATTTGTATTGACCTCACTTGCCACGCTTTATCCTGCAAGGCGTGCCGCGCTGGTTCATCCTGCTGCTGCGCTTCGTTGTGAGTAGCTGCTGATGAGCGGGCACTTCGAATACTGGATCGGCAATCGCTATGTCCGCTCGCGAAGCAACAATAGCTTTGTGTCGTTGATATCAGCGATTTCGATGTTGGGCATTGCAATTGCGGTTGCCGTGTTAATAGTCGTCATGTCGGTTGTGAATGGGTTCGAGCGTGAGCTCCAGGACCGCTTGTTGACAATGACGGCACACGCAAGCATTGAAGCTACGGACGGGCGCTTGGAAGATGCTGAAGCCCTTACTTTGATCGCAACCAATAACGCTCGGGTCAGCGCCGTAGCTCCTTATGTCGATGGTCAGGCTTTATTAGTGTTTGAGATGAACGTCAGTGGCGCTGAATTACGCGGCATCGATCCCGTACTCGAGAACGAAGTATCGGGTATTAGTGGCGTCATGCAAATCGGGTCACTGGAGGTGCTGGAGCCCGGCGCGTTTAAAATTGTTTTGGGCGTTGAGCTGGCGGACGTAATGAAGGTCGAAGTGGGAGATAAGGTGACAGTGACCTTAGCTGAGGGCCGGGTTACGCCGGCGGGAATTATGCCCAGGACCAAGCGATTCACCGTTGGCGGGATATACCGAGTGGGTATGTATGAGTTTGACCACCGCCTTGCATTCATCAATATTGCCGACGCGCAGAAATTGTACTGGATGGGTAACTCCATTAGTGGTGTCCGCTTGGCTGTAAACGATATTTATGAGGCTCCTGAAATCGTTCGCGAGGTGGCTTTGGAAAACGGTAAGCGCGTTCTGGTTAGCGATTGGACTCGACGCCACGTCAATTTTTTTCGCTCAATACAAATCACAAAATCAATCCTTTTCGTCATTCTGCTAATGGTCATCGGCGTTGCGGCATTCAATATCGTTTCAACGCTCGTCATGGTCGTGAAAGACAAGCAAACTGACATTGCCATATTGAGAACAATTGGTACTCGTCCGCTCAGTATTCTCAAGATCTTCGTAACACAAGGCAGTATTATCGGAATAACCGGGACGCTCGCTGGTGTATTTTTTGGGGTGCTGCTGGCCCTGAATCTTGAATCGATCATCGGTTTTTTCGAATCAACGTTTGGCATTAAATTTCTCGCCGCTGACGTTTATTTCATCAGCGACCTGCCATCAGAAGTGCGCTATGGCGATGTTGTCGTAGTCGCAGTGATCGCTCTGGTATTGGCATTAATTTCAACCATTTACCCCGCCTGGGTTGCTGCAAGAACAGTACCGGCTGAGGCTCTAAGATATGACTGAACCTATACTCGATTGCCGTGGTGTCGTACGACGATTTAATGAAGGAGCATTGACGCTGGCCGTTCTTCACGGCGTGAATCTTCAGGTGCAGCCTGGCGAGCGTCTAGCAATCATCGGTGCGTCCGGCTCGGGGAAGACGACCTTGCTGCAGATCATGGGTGGTCTCGACGAACCGAATGAGGGAGAGGTTTTCATAAATGGTGAGGCGATGCACGGTACCAATGAGACTGTGAAAGGCGATTTGCGTAATCGAAATGTCGGTTTCGTGTATCAGTTTCATCACCTTCTGCCGGAATTTACCGCGGAAGAAAATGTCGCGATGCCGCTAATGATCCGCCGCGAGCCACGAGTTTCGGCGATCGCAACGGCCCGGACTTTATTGGCCCGTGTCGGACTCGGCGAGCGACTGCACCACAAACCCGGTGAATTGTCCGGTGGCGAACGCCAGCGAGCAGCGGTCGCGCGAGCGCTCATCACTAGGCCACCACTTGTTCTGGCCGATGAGCCAACAGGGAATCTGGATTCTGGCAATGGTGGTCATGTACTGGAGCTACTGTTGGAGCTGAATCAGGAATTAAAGACCAGCCTGGTCGTTGTAACACATGATCATTCGATTGCAGCGAGGATGGATCGTATTCTCATGCTCGAAGATGGAGTGCTGAAACCAGCAGACTAAAGCTATCGGTTGGGCCGGTTTTTTCGTTTACGGGTTTTGTAGTCGGAGACTGATGATCGCCACAGCAAATCTAGCGTGACATATCCTGCGATCGCGGCAGCAACGCCAAGAATGACGCATCCCAGCAGCATTGGTTGCCAAATTGTCACGAAAGTGTGCGTTACCCAGTCCCACGACATCTCAAATTGAAACTTTCGCAAGGGTGTATCCAGTAGGGTCCGACCGAGGCGGTAGGCAAAGTAATACATCGGCCCCATCGTCAGCGGATTGCTGATCCAGGTCGCGAGGGCTGCCACAGGAATATTCACCCGTATCGTGAGCGCCAGTAGTGCACTTGTGAGCGTATGCCCGGGAATTGGCATAAAAGCAATGAACAAGCCGACTGCGAATGCTGGAACCACAGTCCGGCGGCGGATACCCCAGAGGCGGTGGTCATGCAATAAATTCTGAAACGGCGACATGTACCACTGATCACTTAGCTGGTGGCGCTTGAATGCAAATCTCCTGAAAAAGCGCCTTGGCATTGAACGGTGGTCCGGTTTTGATGGAATACGCTGATTTCCACGATATCCATAGTAAAGAGCCTACCTACTTCTCCTGGCAGGAGGTTTCGCGGCGCAGCATAACAGGGTTCCACTTCGCTCGGAGTTTTGCATGATATTACTTGCGACCATCGTGTCAGATACCTCTAATCTCATGTGCGTGCATACTGGCCTTCGCCACAATTTTCGAGGGTGTAAGGGAGGCGGGGTTAGTCACCTGCGTTACGAACGCATGCGGCAACGTCACTTCTGGCAAGACTCTGTGCAGCATTAACGAGAATTTTTGTCTCCGCCACTGTATATTTCCATTTTCGCGATTAATTAGGTTCTTATGGTTGAGATAGTGAAATCCGGTGGTTGGCTGATGCTACCCATTATTCTATGCGCGATTATCGCCATGGGCATCATTCTCGAGAGATTTTGGACGCTACAGCAGAAACGGGTTATTCCAGAGGATCTCACGAGCAAAGTCTGGGGCTGGGTCAAGAAAAACCAACTTGAGCAGAAGCAAATTCAGACGCTACATCAAAGCTCGGCGCTGGGGCAGATACTCGCGGCTGGGCTCATTAATCGTGATCGTGATCGGGCTGTGTTGAAAGATTCCATCGAAGATACGGGCCGTCACGTTGTACATGAGTTGGAACGTTATCTTGAGACGCTTGGAACGGTTGCTGCAATCACGCCGTTACTCGGCTTGCTCGGTACCGTTATCGGCATGGTCAAGGTATTCACGGCAATAACGGCCCATGGCGTCGGAAACCCAACGATCCTTGCTGGCGGCATCGCCGAGGCTTTGATCACGACGGCTGCGGGACTTACAGTCGCGATTCCGGCGTTGATCGGTTATCGATATTATCGAACGCGCATCGATACGCTCGTGGTCGATATGGAAAAAGAAGCGATGAAGCTCGTTGAGGCACTGCATCGACGCAGTGAAAAAATAGACAAATGAAACTCAGTCTTCGTGTCCGCGCGCAGCCAGAGGTGAATCTCACCTCGCTGATCGACGTCGTCTTTTTATTGCTGATCTTTTTCATGGTCTCAACAAGCTTTGTCAAGCAGTCGCAAATCAATATTAGTCTACCGCAAGCCGATAGTTCGACTGTTGTCGAGGAGCCGCCTGAGCAAATCGATATCATGATTACCGTGACTGGAACCTATCTCGTCAATGGACGAGAGTTGATCAACAATCGGCCTGAAACGATTCGCAATGCCCTGCAGAAAGTCTCGACGGGACGAAACAACATATCGATGATCATTAGTGCCGACGCAAATGCCAAGCATCAACACGTCGTCACGGCAATGGATGTTGCCGGTCGACTGGGCTTTACCCATATCAGCATCGCTACTGTCAACGATCCGGTCGAGTAGCAAGGGAATCACGACGAAGTGAGTAAGCGTATCGATCCTAAAGTTCGAGTAGTCTATGGGCGCCTCTGGCACTACGTTACTCCGCATAAGCTGATCGGTTTCATAGCGGTTGTCGGCATGATGGCCACTGCAATGGTTGAGGCGGGCCTCGTCTACCTGCTGCAACCGTTGATGGACGATACCTTAGTTGCAAAGGAGGTTGAGTCTGGTAAGTGGATACCGATCGCATTTATGGGGATCTTCATCGTGCGTGGCCTGTCCGGCTTTGCGACCGAGGCGTCACTGGGGTGGATTGGCCGCAGCGTAATTAGTGACCTGAGACGAGAGGTCTTTGGTAAGTTCCTGAAATTACCGATCAAATTCTTCGATTCTCAGGCCGCAGGGCCGTTGCTGTCGCGACTGACGTACAACGTTGAAATGGTCGCCGAGTCGGTTACCAGCGTGGTTACGATCGCGGTGCGGGATGTGCTGACGGTCTTTGCCGCTTTCGGCGTCATGCTGTATCACAGCCCGACTCTAACGATATTCGTGGCGATCCTGTTTCCGATAGTTGCGGTATTGGTTCGACTACTGGGTGTCGCATTCCGCCGCTATAGCGGACGAATCCAGGATTCCGTAGGTGAAGTAACCCAGGTTACTGACGAAATTATTCGGGGTAACTTAGTTGTCAAAGCGTTTGGTGGATATGAGTATGAGCGTGCCCGACTGGCCAAAGTTGACGATGACAATCGCAAGCAAAACCTGAAACTTATTCGCGTGCGCTCGTTGGGTGTTGCGATCACGCAGGTCGTGTTTGGATTTGGGATTGCGCTTGTCATTTATATGGCTGGCCTCCAATCGATCAAGGGTATTTTATCGCCGGGCCAGTTTATTTCCTTTTTCTCAGCGATGATGTTGATGTTGCAACCCGTGCGACGAATTACGAACGTAAATGCTACGCTACAACGAGGCGTTGCTGGTGCCGACAGTCTGTTCATGGTTCTTGATGAGAAAGATGAGAACGATGTGGGTACATACGAAATTGATCGTGTTCGCGGCAGAGTGCAGTTCGATAACGTCAGGTTTTCGTACGGCGATGACGATGGCCTGGTCATTGATGGCGTCAGTGCTTCTATCGGCGCTGGAGAAACATTAGCGATCGTTGGCCATTCGGGAAGTGGCAAGTCAACGCTTGCGAGCTTGCTGCCGCGATTCTATGAAATGAATTCCGGCGATATTTTGATTGACGACGTATCTATCCGTGATTTCACACTGGATAGCCTACGCAGCAATATTGCTGTGGTCAGTCAGGATGTAGTTCTGTTCAACGACACGATCCGAAACAACCTCGTGTATGGACAACTTAAGTCTCATTCCGAAGAGGATTTGATGCAGGCTGCTGAAGCAGCGTATGTGTTGGACTTCGTCAATGACTTATCGGATGGAATGGAAACAATCGTTGGTGACCGCGGTGTGTTGCTATCCGGAGGTCAGCGTCAGCGCATAGCGATCGGCCGGGCTTTACTCAAAAATGCGCCAGTGCTAATTCTTGATGAAGCAACGTCCGCGCTGGATGCACAATCGGAGCGACGAATTCAGGACGCTTTGAATGTGCTGATGAAAAATCGTACGACGCTAGTTATCGCCCATCGTTTATCCACCGTTGAGAGGGCGGACAAGATCATCGTTCTCGATGCAGGGAAGATCGTTGAGTCTGGAACACATTCAGCGCTTCTGGCCAAAGACGGTGGCTACGCTGCCTTGTATCGCATGCAATTTAGCGACAAATAACAATGGCCGTGAGCGTTACATACAGATGGATTCATCGGGTCTGGTATGAAGGCGCAGCATCAGGGTTACTGTTGCTGCCACTAAGTGGCCTCTATTGGCTGATACTGAGACTCAGAAAATTACTCTATCGTTATGGAATTCTGTCGGCCAGCAAAGCTGAGGTTCCCGTTATAGTTGTTGGTAATATTACGGCGGGTGGAACGGGGAAGACGCCTACGGTGATATGGCTTGTGAGCGAATTGCGAAGCAAGGGATATACCCCAGGTATCGTCAGTCGTGGCTACGGTGGCAGAAAATCCGGCAGCTCCATGAGGGTTGATATTTACAGCGATGCAGCAGTGGTTGGTGATGAACCGGTATTGCTCGCCAGAAGAGGGTGCTGCCCTGTTGTAGTAGACGCGAACCGTGTACGGGCGGCATCAATGTTGGTCGATGATGGCGTCGATGTCATTGTTGCCGATGATGGCTTACAGCATTTGCAGCTGGAGCGCGATTTCGAAATTTGCGTTATTGATGGGTCTCGTGGATTGGGCAATCTTCGTCTCCTTCCTTCAGGACCGTTACGAGAGATGCCTCAGCGGCTAAAAAGCGTTGACCAGATTCTGATTAATGGAGAGGGCGATTTCCCGGATTCGATCTCGTTCGAGCTCTTGGCATCGGACGCGAATCGTTTGAACGGCTCCCTGGCTCGACCGCT
>ENA-OSJC01003333-OSJC01003333.1-marine-metagenome-genome-assembly--contig:-NODE-3333-length-11530-cov-5.166419_pt1 | contig 11530 bp, 13 predicted proteins | sample MGYA00237885_ERZ534234 | MGnify/ENA primary metagenome ERZ534234 (study PRJEB26413, sample SAMN06343907) | marine metagenome | isolation source: coastal waters | place: Atlantic Ocean: West Antarctic... | reverse complement strand
TGTCCGATTACATTTTAGTAGATGTTGATATTCAATTTTAGTAAATCCTGCTCTGCTTGTTCTTTGATGACGCATTTTACTGCTCAATAACTTTTTAATATTAGTTAAACTTCTATGTTTTTTTTCAAGTAATCCCTCTGATACACACCAATTAAAGAATTTTGATAGAGTAGTAATATTTCCAACAAGAGTCGCACCTCTTAATACTTTACCTTGTAATTTTGCTTGTGCCATACGCCACGCAATAAACATTTCAATATCTTTACTCGTAACCAAATTAAGATTTTGATTCATTAAGTGCTTAAACTTTTTGATTACATTAAATTGATCCCTGTATCCTTTTTTAGTAATGCTACCAATTGAATTAGTTTCATCATTCCAAATTAAAAACTTATCAACTGCGTCTTTGACCTTTGTATTTTTAATTGAAATATTATGTTTAACTTTGAAGTGTTGCTCATCAAACCAATCACCAAGTATTTTTTTTGATTGAATTAAATTGCTGACGCCAGATGACTTTACCGTTTGACCACCATCTAAAAACATTCTCCCTTGCCAAAATGATGAACCGCTTCGTTTATAAATGTGTAATCTATTATTTTTGATAGAAATTATATTATTTCTTTGCGTGATTTTATCAGATTTCTTTACCATTTGAGTAAAAATTCTAACATATTTTAATCAACGTGTGTATGTAAAAGTGTTAGACAAGTGTTAGATTAACCGATTGCCTCATTTTCTGCGTCATTACTAACTAATCACGCATAATCACCCCTAGAAATCTCGTTTTGAGTAGTGTATGTCCCTCCAGTTCCTTCCTATTACTCTCTTATTACGCATAGTTTTTCTATGTTAGACAAGTGTTAGATAAACACCTTACCAAAACACGCACTCCATAAAAGAAAATAAATTAATTTTTAGAATCCTCATTTTCCACGTCTAAATATATATGTGTGTATATATAAGTATAGACTAATAACGTTGCGTGAATAAATGCTCTAATATGATTGCTTCCCTTGTTATTAAAGTCTGCTCAATATGAACCCTAACTTTTTGATGTATCGTTGAAAAATTATTTCACGCCAAACTAACTGAAACGCCTGAAAGTATTTTACTCAAAATAATACTAATGTTGAAGTGCGTCCAAAACAGAAATAAAGTAAATCAAATGAGTGATAGAATAAGTATTAGAAACACCTTTAAGAATTATCCAAATGATACTGCTGTAAAGTTTATGCTTAAAGATTACCTGTTTAATATCCTATCTAATCATACACAATCTATGTCCCAGATGAGAAAAGAAGAAGACGAAAAAATATTCAATAACAAATTAATCATTATTAAGAATATGCTTAATAAGAAAATTAATAAGAAATCAGTCAATAAAATACCATTGAATAATATGATTGAATTTCATAACTTTAATGAAAACTCACCATCCAAAAATATGATCCACGCACACTCGTGCCTAGTGATACCCAGAAAACATATATTAAAAACTCCCAAAGACAAAAAACCAGATGCCTCCAAGATACTTGATATTGTAGTAATGCTTTCACAGATATTAGTTAAGTTCAATTTTGACTTATCAGTTAAGAATCGCCCCAACGTTGCTATCAAATATATGAGTAAACAATTTAGTGAGAATAACGACCGCTACAACGTCTTCTAATCTATATTGATACAGATAGACTTATAAATAGTTAGTGAGAGTTTAAGACATCACTATGAACTAACACCACAATTAATAAATCAAACATTACATATGAATAACAAGATAGACCAACTGATTCAAAAAATTAAACAAGAAAAGAATGTTCCAAAGAAATTAGAACTGCTTGAAGATTTAGAAAAAGAAATAAAAGATTTCAAAAAATCATTAACAACAAATTATTTAAGAGAGATGAGATAAAATTATGACGCCAGAAAAAAGATATGCTTTAGATTTACAAGAACAAGATAAATTAAGAAATCAAAAACCAATTGATGAAACGATTGCTAGAAATACTGCTAGCGTAATGAGTGATGTTAATAATAATTTAAGTTCATTACACAATCCATTTAATAATCCATTCAACAGTCAAATCGCCAAAGACACCAAGAAATTATTAGACTTAAATTCTCGTAAAGAAAAGATGTCAGTTGATATGCGAAAGATGATTATGAATTTAACCCAAACAGAATTTGATAGATTTGAATCGACTATGATTGAATATCAATTGAGTTCTAAATAAAGAAAGTGAAGTGAGTGATGAACTATAGAAAACCAACAACAACAGAAATTAATAAAATAGAAAACTATCTAAAAGATTATTTAAAAAATGTAAAAAAATATTCAGAGTCAACAGTAATACCTTTTGCTGAATTCTTTGATTACGAAAATGAAACGAACGCACCAAAGTATCATCTAACGCAAATTGAAAATGATAAGTGTCAGTTTATAAATTGTATTCAAACAGATGAATATTTTAATTTAAAAATGAAACAGTATAAAGAACATCATCAACAACAAACAGTTTCATATGCTAGAGATTATCCTAGAAACTTTTGTCAATTCAAATTGAAAAATATAAGAAACGCTGAATCAAGAATGACTTTTGCTGATATGATTTTTAGACGTATGAACCACTCATATGTAAATACATTAAATAACAATATGGAGATCGCTGTATGATGCTATCTAAAACCCAAGAGAATCACCAAAAGTTTAAGTATCAACCACTTAAAACACAATCAGATATTAAGAAGTTTAAGAGAAGAGTGATTGTTGTTATGTCAGATTATCTTGATGATCTCTTACAAGAATTTGCTGTAGTTCATAAGAAATCGCTTAAGAAACAAAAAGTAAAAGAATTAACCATCTCCATTAAGAGAAATTAAATTATGATTAGAGAAAAGATTAAGTTTGTTCCAAAAGTATTTACAAAAGAATTTAGAAAATTAATAAGAAGATTAAAAAAAAGTATTCAGTAATTCTTCTCTCCGAAGATAGTGAAGTGATGAGTCTTAAATTATAACCAAGAGAAATATACATATGAAAACTAAAAAGAAAAAAGTAACGATCTGTTTAGATCCTCAAGAACATTCTACATTCCAAAACGCCTTGAAAAAAGAAAGACGTTCTTTTTCATCTGAATTGAATAATATTATTATGTTTATGAATAGAAATAAACTGACAACAAATGAATTACTTAACCACGTCTTATAAATAGTAATAACGATTCATTACATCACGACACGAAACGCAGTAGATTTAATTCTCCCGAATTTGCTACTGCGTTTTCTTTATTTACTAATTAATACTTTCTCTTTTTGAGAAATCTCCCACCTCAATTGATCCATTATCGCAGATAGTAAATGAAAGAATGCTTTATTCATTTCCATTTCAAAAATCTCATTTCTACATTTGCTATTATCACATTCAGTTAAAACGTGAATCAACGTTTGCTGATAATATTCAGATGATTTACTCCAACTGTGTGTTGTGAATAATAAAAGAAATAAGAATATAATTATCTTAATAAATTTTATCATTAAGAAGTCATTTCAATTTGAACTGCTGACGCCATTGCTACATTAGTTTTCAATTGTTCTTCTTGATCTCTCTTTACTAATTTACAGATAAAAGATTCAAACCATCTTCTACCTGTGTATTTTTCAAGATGATCTTTAACTTCTTTGTAAGTTTTTCCCTTTGCTCTCAAAGAAAATATCAAGTTCAACTCCCTTTGTTGCTTTTCAGAAATGATTAGTTGATTATTTTCCCCAATATCTTTTCCATAAGTGACTCTTCCACCTAAATATTTACCTTGAGAACGTAACTTATCTTTTGCGATCAATTGCTTTTCAGATAATGACTTTCTATACCATTCACTCATTACAGAGAGTATTTGATAGAATACACTACCCAACGAATCAGTCGCAACTACGTTACCTAAATCGCTGAATATAAGACTAACACCCTTCTTTTTGTATAGTTCTACATCACTAACCAATCCATAGTGAGAACGAGAATATCTATCTAACGCACTACAAATTATTGAATCTCCCTTCTGAATTTTTGTAGATAACAACATTCCTTGCTGACGCTGTTTCAATAACAAACCACCAGAACAAATATCTTCAAACCATTCATCAACTTTCAAAGAATGAATAGAACAGTAACCATTTATTTTATGCTTTTGTGTATCAAAAGAACTATCTGCTCTTTCCTCATTACTCTTTCTTAAATAACCGTAAATCATATATTTCCTTTCAATTAAATTAATCGTGATACAGTTCAATTAATTGCTAACAGAAAACCTATATGCTACAACGTTTTGCTTCCTACATACTCTAACACTTCCAGATGATCGTGTTTGTCTAACACTAATAAATCAACGAGTATTGATATTTTTATGATTATTTTTTAGTTTTTAATAGTAAAGATTCTATATCTTTTTTTACTTTATAATCTGTTTTCCACCACTTATATATTTTACTATCTTTCATTTTATCTAATTGTTTCATTTGATCTTCAAGCATTTCACCTTGAGATATTTGACTTAATTCTTTACTGTTAAGATTCAAATCTGATAAGAATTTGTAATCAATAAGTTTAGCGTCACGATAATCACACATAACTTCTGACTCACTTCTACCAAATTCCATACACTTTATATTATCTCTATGAATTACATATCTTCCAATACTTGCTCTACCAATAGATGAACGATGTTTATGTATTTCTTCTTTCATATCATTATGTGAAACATTAAAACCATATCCACTTGTGCTTCTTAATAATCTTGCTTGATACAAAATTGAAAAAAGAAATGCTACTTTCTTATTTAATGTAAAACTAAAACCCATTCCTTCTTTTTGACGATAATATGCTGATTGTTTTTTATTATTACTTGATCTTATTTCTTCAAGATGTCTTGTGTTGAAACCACGATAAACAGTAATCCATTCATTTTGTTTTAAGTATTCACAATTTGCTTTTGATTCTTTGAAGTTGTGTTGCTTTCTAAACACTCCACTATTTTGAATAAAGTCATTATATAAATCTACATATTCATTTAAATCTACACTAACTGTTTCAAGTAAATTTCTTATTGCTACTCTTGATTTTCTATTATTATTGTTAGTTTCAGATATTGCTCTTGCTAAAAACAACTGTCTTGTAAAATCATCTACAAATCTTATCTTTCTGTAAAAAGTTTCAATAAACTCTACTTGATTAAATTCGCTATTATTATCAACGATATTGTTTTCAAGTTTAACACCACCACCACCTAACTCATCAATTATAGTGATAAGTATTTGAACGTTATGTGCTCTTTGTCTATGAATTCCTAGTTTATCTTTAACATTTCTATCTTGCTCCTCATCCATATGTCTTTGAATGTCTGCTAATCTGTAATCATTTAAAAAACCCATTTGAGATACCTACCAGAAAAGTGATACGTCTAAAACTATAAAAGTTTCCTAACAAAAAAGTGATCTGTTTTCACTACTCTCTTTAAAGTAGATAACTATTGCTACTTTTTTATTTGTAATTTTTTCTGTGATATTTTTTATCGTCCGTAGCGACTGAGAGAATCGAACTCTCACTTCTTGCGAAACAGGATTTTGAGTCCTGCGTGTCTACCAGTTCCACCAAGTCGCCATTACGAAACGTTGTTATACTGCTTTTAGAGTTTTTCGTCCAGTCTTCAACCAGACATCTAACAAATCTTCCACTCTTGAATTTGCCATATAGTTTTCATCAATCATTTTTGAAGATGTTCCACAGTTAAGTGCGATTCTTACAGTAGAGATATTTTTATCCACCATAAACTGAATGTGTGTGTTTCTTAAAGATTTGCTATCTCTTCTTGTAATCTCATCTCCATATTTTGTAGTTTTTAATCCTGCGTCTTCTAACAACGCATTAATTCCTTCTCTAAAAGATTTAACACCCCAAATAATTCCTGATGTCTTTCTTCCGTGATCTCTATAAAGTTTCATTAATTTAACCATCGCAAAGTATGAAGACGCAACTGTAATCGCTTTTCTTTGACCAGTTTTTGAAATTCTAACATTTAATTTTAGATAATATCTCTCATCATCAATATAAGTTAAACCACTATCAACTACTCTCGCTGTTTTATTTCTATCTACAAATTGAATATCTTCCCATTGTAAATTAATAGACTCATCAACCCTTAATCCAGAACCAACCATAAAGATAATAAACTGATGTAGTCTTGATCTTGAAAATCTATTCTCAACAGTTTTACCATTCTTAATTCTCTCACGAGAAACCTTTAATAAATGCTTATATTGTTCTGCTGTAAATGAAGATCGTTCAGTCTTCTGTTTTCTTAATTTTGTATCTAACAGTTTTTTAAGATTTCCAAGTTTTGTCTTCTTTAATCCATTTGCTACTGACCAATTAAAGAATTTTGCTAACGCAGTAAGATTTCCTTCAATCGTTTTACCCCTTAATACTTTACCTTGTGATTTCGCACGTTTCTGTCGCCAAATAATCCATTTTTCAATATCTGTTGATCTAACTGAATTGATCTTCATACTCATCAATTCCTTATTTTGTAATATCAATTTGAAGTTATTTTTATATCCTTGTTTAGTAACTTTACCGATAGTTGTAGTTGTGTCATTCCATTTAAGAAATTCTAATACATTATCTTTAACTGATGAATCGTGAACGAGAAGATTGTATTTACTTTTGAACTTTAATTCTTCATACCATTTTTCAAGAATAACAATTGCTTTCTTCTGATCTGTTTCGCCTGATGATTTTTGTAATTGTTTTCCATTTAAGTAAGTTCTACCCACCCAATAGTCAGATCGTGCGTCTGCTCGTTTGTGAATATGTAGATTTCCCTCTTTTAGATGAAGAATTTTTGCCATAATTGTCTTATCTCTAACACAATTAGATCAACGTGTCGTCCATTTAGTGTCAGAGTAGTGTCAGACAACCGAGTTGACTACTATCTGCGTCTTTATTAGTGAATCAACGCAACTTGATACTTTTTGAGACGAACGTGTCGTGTAATACCCTTGTTAGATGTTGATTTAATTGCGTCATTTTTTTAGTGTCAGAGTAGTGTTAGAGTTTTCCACGCACCAATCTTATTCCTGTCGCAATCATACCTCATTCCAAGATTTTTGAAAATAAATTTCAGAAAAGACGATTCAAACTACTAAATAGTTATGTAGTGTTAATGAATTGTAAGTGCTTAAAAATGAACGTTAAATAAATACCCGTTTATAGTGAATGTTGAGTGCTTCAAAGTCTGTTCGTTATCGTGAAAAAGTTTTGATCTATTTGTTGAATTTTTTTCTACATTACCAATGATGACAACTAACTATAAGAATTATAATGTGATTGTGAAATATCACTTAAGAGAGAGATGTATCCAGATGATAAGTAAAGACAGACAGTTAATTAGAGATGCGTTTAAGAACATCAAAGATGATGAGATCAACCACCATATTAAAGATCAATTAATATCCATACTACCTAATGAAACTCAAAAGAGTTCATTACAAGAAAACAAGATTAAGAAGAAATTGAGTATCATTAACGCCATTTTGAATAGAAAGATATTCAAGAAAAAGATAATGAAAATACCAAAATCAGAGAAGATAGTATTCTACAATTTCCTTGAGAACTCCAAGTCAGATAAGAATTTACTCCATTGTCATTCTGTTATGAGAATCCCTATGAAGTTCAAAGATAGACAACAAGAAATAATAGATTTGTTAATAGAGATCGTTAGTGAGAAATTTGAATTCAAAATTTCAGTAAATAAAAGAACAAATGCTTTCGCTTATTCTTCTAAAGAATTTAATGAGAATAACGATCGTTTTTACGTCTGCTAATTACATATTGATACATACAGTCGTTATAAATAGTTAAGTCATTCTCCATTGAGATATGAACGAACACCACAGTTAATAAACAAGAGATTACAACACATATGATTAATAAAATAGAAGAACTGATCCGAAACTATAAACGATCACAATCAAAACCAATAGATCAACTTAATGCTCTTACATCTATGAGAGAAGAAATAGAAAAGTTGATTAGAGAAACATCAAAGAGAGTGAGATAAAATTATGACGCCAGAAAAAAGATATGCTTTAGATTTACAAGAACAAGATAAATTAAGAAATCAAAAACCAATTGATGAAACGATTGCTAGAAATACTGCTAGCGTAATGAGTGATGTTAATAATAATTTAAGTTCATTACACAATCCATTTAATAATCCATTCAACAGTCAAATCGCCAAAGACACCAAGAAATTATTAGACTTAAATTCTCGTAAAGAAAAGATGTCAGTTGATATGCGAAAGATGATTATGAATTTAACCCAAACAGAATTTGATAGATTTGAATCGACTATGATTGAATATCAATTGAGTTCTAAATAAAGAAAGTGAAGTGAGTGATGAACTATAGAAAACCAACAACAACAGAAATTAATAAAATAGAAAACTATCTAAAAGATTATTTAAAAAATGTAAAAAAATATTCAGAGTCAACAGTAATACCTTTTGCTGAATTCTTTGATTACGAAAATGAAACGAACGCACCAAAGTATCATCTAACGCAAATTGAAAATGATAAGTGTCAGTTTATAAATTGTATTCAAACAGATGAATATTTTAATTTAAAAATGAAACAGTATAAAGAACATCATCAACAACAAACAGTTTCATATGCTAGAGATTATCCTAGAAACTTTTGTCAATTCAAATTGAAAAATATAAGAAACGCTGAATCAAGAATGACTTTTGCTGATATGATTTTTAGACGTATGAACCACTCATATGTAAATACATTAAATAACAATATGGAGATCGCTGTATGATGCTATCTAAAACCCAAGAGAATCACCAAAAGTTTAAGTATCAACCACTTAAAACACAATCAGATATTAAGAAGTTTAAGAGAAGAGTGATTGTTGTTATGTCAGATTATCTTGATGATCTCTTACAAGAATTTGCTGTAGTTCATAAGAAATCGCTTAAGAAACAAAAAGTAAAAGAATTAACCATCTCCATTAAGAGAAATTAAATTATGATTAGAGAAAAGATTAAGTTTGTTCCAAAAGTATTTACAAAAGAATTTAGAAAATTAATAAGAAGATTAAAAAAAAGTATTCAGTAATTCTTCTCTCCGAAGATAGTGAAGTGATGAGTCTTAAATTATAACCAAGAGAAATATACATATGAAAACTAAAAAGAAAAAAGTAACGATCTGTTTAGATCCTCAAGAACATTCTACATTCCAAAACGCCTTGAAAAAAGAAAGACGTTCTTTTTCATCTGAATTGAATAATATTATTATGTTTATGAATAGAAATAAACTGACAACAAATGAATTACTTAACCACGTCTTATAAATAGTAATAACGATTCATTACATCACGACACGAAACGCAGTAGATTTAATTCTCCCGAATTTGCTACTGCGTTTTCTTTATTTACTAATTAATACTTTCTCTTTTTGAGAAATCTCCCACCTCAATTGATCCATTATCGCAGATAGTAAATGAAAGAATGCTTTATTCATTTCCATTTCAAAAATCTCATTTCTACATTTGCTATTATCACATTCAGTTAAAACGTGAATCAACGTTTGCTGATAATATTCAGATGATTTACTCCAACTGTGTGTTGTGAATAATAAAAGAAATAAGAATATAATTATCTTAATAAATTTTATCATTAAGAAGTCATTTCAATTTGAACTGCTGACGCCATTGCTACATTAGTTTTCAATTGTTCTTCTTGATCTCTCTTTACTAATTTACAGATAAAAGATTCAAACCATCTTCTACCTGTGTATTTTTCAAGATGATCTTTAACTTCTTTGTAAGTTTTTCCCTTTGCTCTCAAAGAAAATATCAAGTTCAACTCCCTTTGTTGCTTTTCAGAAATGATTAGTTGATTATTTTCCCCAATATCTTTTCCATAAGTGACTCTTCCACCTAAATATTTACCTTGAGAACGTAACTTATCTTTTGCGATCAATTGCTTTTCAGATAATGACTTTCTATACCATTCACTCATTACAGAGAGTATTTGATAGAATACACTACCCAACGAATCAGTCGCAACTACGTTACCTAAATCGCTGAATATAAGACTAACACCCTTCTTTTTGTATAGTTCTACATCACTAACCAATCCATAGTGAGAACGAGAATATCTATCTAACGCACTACAAATTATTGAATCTCCCTTCTGAATTTTTGTAGATAACAACATTCCTTGCTGACGCTGTTTCAATAACAAACCACCAGAACAAATATCTTCAAACCATTCATCAACTTTCAAAGAATGAATAGAACAGTAACCATTTATTTTATGCTTTTGTGTATCAAAAGAACTATCTGCTCTTTCCTCATTACTCTTTCTTAAATAACCGTAAATCATATATTTCCTTTCAATTAAATTAATCGTGATACAGTTCAATTAATTGCTAACAGAAAACCTATATGCTACAACGTTTTGCTTCTCGCATACTCTAACACTTCCAGATCACCGTGTTTATCTGACACTAATAAATCAACGAGTATTGATATTTTGAGATTATTTTTTAGTTTTTAGTAGTAAAGATTCTATATCTTTTTTTACTTTATAACTTGTTTTCCACCACTTATGTATTTTACTATCTGTCATTTTATTTAATTCTTTTAATTGATAAGTCATCATTTCGCCTTGTGATATTTTATCTAATTCTTTACTGTTAAGATTCAAATCTGATATGAATTTGTAATCAATAAGTTTAGCGTCACGATAATCACACATAACTTCCTCCTCACGTCTTCCAAATTCTATACACTTTATATTATCTTTATGAATTACATATCTTCCAATAGATGCTCTACCAATAGATGATCTATGTTTATGTATTTCTTCTTTCATATTATTATGTGGCACAAGATGTCCATATTTGCTTGTGCTTCTTAATAATCTTGCTTGAAACATAATTGAAAAGAGAAACGCCATTTTCTTATTTAATGTAAAACTAAAACCCATTCCTTCTTTTTGACGATAGTAATCTGCTTTATTTTTATTATTACTTGTTCTTATTGCTTCACCTTCTTTTGTATTGAAACCACGATAAATAGTTATCCATTGATTTTGTTTTAAGTATTCACAATTTGCTTTTGTTTCTTCGAAGTTGTGTGTCTTCTTAAATATTCCACTAGTATTAATAAAGTCATTATAGAAATCTATAAATTCATCTAAATCTATACGAACTGTATTAAGTAAATTTCTTATTGCTACTCTTGATTGTCTATTATTATTGTTAGTTTCAGATAATGCTCTTGTTAAAAACAAGTGTCTTGTAAAATCATCTACAAATCTTATCTTTCTGTAGAAAGTTTCAATCAACTCTACTTGATTAAATTGACTATTATTATCAACGATATTGTTTTCAATTTTAGCACTACCACCACCTAAATCATCAATTATTTTAACAAGTATTGAAACGTTATGTGCTCTTTCTTTATGAATT
>ENA-OSJC01003332-OSJC01003332.1-marine-metagenome-genome-assembly--contig:-NODE-3332-length-11531-cov-5.653222_pt1 | contig 11531 bp, 4 predicted proteins | sample MGYA00237885_ERZ534234 | MGnify/ENA primary metagenome ERZ534234 (study PRJEB26413, sample SAMN06343907) | marine metagenome | isolation source: coastal waters | place: Atlantic Ocean: West Antarctic... | reverse complement strand
TTTTAATATCAGGGCTTTTGTGCTTTACTGTTGCTATTTTTATGTATTCTAAACTTTCTTTTATTGATTATCCATATTTATATTTAGGAACTTTTTCTTTTGTTTGTTCGCTACTAATTTTAAGGTTTAAAAATTAATTTGGATACAATACACTCTGAATTTCTTTCCAATTAACAAGTTTAATATTATTTTTAATTAAAGTATTTTTAAACTTATCACTTGAAACAACATTTAAATCAACTGATCTCCATTTCGAACCAAAATTTGGATGGTCAATCGTAATTTTTTTCATCTCCTCATTATCATATCCCAAATGGACAAGTATTTGACTCAAACCAGGTTTAAGATCATTTAAAATGTCAATATAAAAATTTTCAAAATCATTAATATTCATCCCGTTTTCAGCCATATATAAGTTATCTATAACCACTAAATTATCAGGCTGTTTATAGTTTTTGTCAAATTGTGCAGTTACTAAACTAGGAACAAAAACAGCTAATCTATTTTCTTTAGCGAGTTCTAAATAAACTTTAAAAAATTCAGTATTAAAAAAAAGAGCACCTTCATGGCTATCAATGTGACTGATGTTTATTTCCATCGATTTTGCTAAATCAATTTGAGCTTGTAGTTCTTTTTTCAGTTCTTTAGGATCAGCTTTTAAAGTGACAAGCTTTATGTTTTCATGGAGGTTTCCATTTTTATTAATTAATGATGGAATTTTGATTGATTCTAGTACTCCATCCCACTTATAGTATTTCCATTCACTTGTTGTAGTTAGATGAATTCCAAAATCAAAATCAGGGTTTTTTTTTGAAAATTCCGAAACTTCAGATATTTTTTCACAAGTCATCATAATACTTGCAGAGTTGACACTTCCTTCTTTAAGAGCTTTAAAGGAAGCTCTGTTGACAGAGCTTGATAAACCTACATCATCTGCGTGAATAATTAATAATTTATCTTCTTTATTGTAGCCAAGTTTTTGGGCAATATTTTTATATTGAATATAGTTTTGCTCTCCCTTTATAAATTTATATGCTAATTTAAAATCATAAATAGGAATTTCTTTATAATCAAAATATATAAAAACAATTAAAACAACAGTAGATGTAGAAATCAATATCCATTTTATTAAAAAAGTTAGAAGTTTTTTAATTTTCAACACCAGGAAGATTTAATGGTTTTGCTTGTTGCCAATTAAATTCTGCTTTTTTTTCAGATGGATAAATTTCGTTTAGATTGTTAGCATCGTATAACTTTCCATCCATCATTACCATTTCAACCGTATTGGTATTTCTTATATCATCAAGAGGATTTTTATCTAATATTACGAGGTCCGCGAGTTTTCCTGCTTCAATACTACCTATATCTCCCTCTAGCCCTATTGCTTCTGCTCCTATTATAGTAGCTACTCTTAAGGCGTCATGTAACCCAAGACCTCCTGACTGCATACTCCAAAGTTCCCAATGGTAACCCAAGCCTTGTAATTGTCCGTGTGAGCCTACTCCAACTAAACCGCCACTTTCAACTAGGTCTTTAATAAATTTACCTTGTTCTTCAAAAACGTATTCATCTTTATGAAACCATCCATCATTTCTTCTTCTAGATTTTGCGTCTAGGTGAGCTTTAGGAGTAAAAAAGTTAAGTTTTTTATCTCCTTGAACATCCTCAGTAGCATAATAATAATTCTCTGACCATGGTCCTCCGTAGGAAACTAATAATGTAGGGGTATAAGCCATTTTAGATTTTGCCATTATTTCTACTAAATCTTTATAAACTGGATAAATAGGAATATTATGTTCTTGACCCGGATAGCCATCTAACATTTGATTTAGATTTAATTTAATATGTAATGCTCCCTCAGTTGTTGGCATCAACTTTTGCTCTTTAGCTGCCATTAAAATCCATTGTCTATGTATTCTATTTCCTGTACGATACATTTTAATGGTTTTGGTATTATAATATTTTGAATATTGTTTTAAAACATCTTTGGTTTGTTCTAAACTTTTAAGATTATATCCCCAATAACCTACACCTGGCCCAGTAGAATAAATTCTTGGTCCATGCATCAAACCAGCATCTACCATATCGGCATACGAAAGAATATCTGTGGTTCCAGTTTGAGGATCTCTAATTGTTGTAATTCCATAAGCTAAGTTAGCAGCAAAAGACCATGTTTCACTTTTATGAACGTTTCTAGAAACTCTCACATGAGCATGTGTATCTACAAACCCAGGGACAATGGTTTTACCAGTTAAATCCATTTCTTTAATTGATTCAGTATTTTCAATTTCACCAGCTCTACCAACTTTTTTGATTCTATTGTTTTGGATTAGAATATCACCCATTTCAAAAATTTCTTTCCCTTTCATTGTTATTATTCTAGCATTTTTTAAAAGAATAGACCCTTCTGCCTTATTTTTTTTTATAAAAGTTTTTATTTCAATTTCGTCGGCTATATAAGTTTTATCTTTTTTATCTTTTTCTGTTTTTTTATCTTTTTTATCTTTTTTAATTCTTTCCTCACTAGCTTTTGCCTGTGAAATACTATAATTAAATAAAGACTTTCCGAGTGAGAAATATACATTGTCTCCGCCAGCTCCCCATGAGGCAAATTCACCTCCAAATTTCGTTAGTTTCCTTGCTGGAAATGCTGAACTACTTGGTTTAGCAACATTAATTGATAGATCTTTTACTCCTGTATAAGGTATAGTAACCACGTAGACATCATTGTTTATTACAGCTAGTGCTTTTTCTTCAACTGGGGATTTAATTATATAAGAAGCGGATGAAGGAGGAGACTTTCTTCCAGGTGTACCGTAAACTGAAATACCAGTAATTTTTAAAATCTTTTTTTCGTCAGTGCCATCCCACCTTATGGAACTTAAACCGCTAGATCTTCCATATAAATGTATTCTTTCGGAATTTTTAACAAAATGAGGATATGACCTACCTTTAGTTTTATCGATAAAAATGTTTTTTCCACCCTTAGAAGAAATCCACATTATTTTAGAATCTACTCCATTTCTCTCAAATTCAATAAATTCATTTTCAGAAGATTTTATAAAAACTATTTTAGACCCGTCATTAGTCCAAACGGGGTATGAGTAAACTCCATTGTCTTGAGTTATTTTAATTAATTTTTTTCGTCCGTTTAAAGATGCTTTGTATATAGCTCCCCCCATTTTTTCATCCCAAGTAGTAAATACAATTTCATTACCGTCTGGACTCCAAGTTGGCATATTTTCTGTGTAATTCAAATTAGAGAGTCTTTTTGGTTCTCCATCTGGAAATTCTTTTATGTAGATTTTTTGAAATGAAGAATATGCAATTTTTGAACCATCAGGTGATATTACAGGGTTTCTAATCTGATTAGACATTACTTTATTTACATCTTTAATCGGATAATTAAATCTTAACTGTGGCCCTAGTTCTATTTCTTCCTCAATTATAAAAGGAATATTAACTGCCTTTCCTCCTTCGATCGGAATTTTATTAATTTTTCCTCCGTAGGAAGCTATTAAAAACTTACTGTCTGGACTGAAAGTCATTACAGGTAAAGTTCCTAAAGTATTTTGTGACTCTATATCATCTCTTTGAATTGGATAAGCTAGCCATTTTTCTTTACCATTTATTAAGTTCCTAGAAACTAAGCCAGTTTTATCATTCCATCTAGATCCGTATACTAGCCATTTTCCATCTGAAGATAGTGTAGGTGAAAATGCAGAACCGTACCTAGAGACCATATCCTCAATTTTACCAGTGTCTCTGTCATATCTTGCTAGTGAAATCTGAGGGAATTTGGCATTGTATTGCCATGCATTTGTTTTTTTAGAGAACCATATATACCTGTCGTTTTTTCCAATGGAAACATCACTAACTTTTAAACTCTTAGGTTCTTTGGTAAGTTCAACTCCTTTTCCACCAGATTTATGATTTAAAAATAGTTTTGAATTTCTACCTCCTTTTGTGCTAATAATATACTGACCATCATTAGTCCATTCAGCATCTTCCATAAAAAAGTCATTTCCTTTTGTAACTTGAGTAGAGTCTAAACTTTCTAAATTTAAAATCCAAGCATTTGGCCCTCCGCTTCTATCAGAAACTATCAATAATTCTTTTCCATCTGGAGAGAATTTAGGATGAGTATCAAATGCTAAACCATTGGTGATTCGTGTTGCTTTACCACCCTCGATTGGAAGGGTATAAATATCTCCTAATAAATCGAATACTAAAGTTTCCCCATTTGGGCTAATGTCTAAAGACATCCATGTTCCTTCGTCTGTTTTAATTTTAATTTTTCTATCAACTTTTAGAGGAAGTCCTGTTTCTTTCTTTTTTGACTTGACCGAGTCACTTTTTATACTATTTTCAGGATTTTGTGCTAAAATACTAATTGACAAAAACAGAGCTAGAAATGATAAAATTTTATTCATATAATGTTTTTTTGTTTGTTGATTAAAAAAAGTAATTATTTTGGTTCAAATTAAAATAACCATCAAAATTTTTGACGGTTTTATTTTAGATTAAATTAGTAAAAATTTAATTAAATAATATTTTTAAATTAATCACTTAAGACATTATTAAAATAAAATCTTTACAGTCAATTATTTTAATTCTATTTATTGATTATCTTTAAAAAAAAAACTTTAAAAATCATAAGTTTTATTTAAAATTAATGTTTTGAATAGATTATTTATATTATTTTTTTTATCATCATTTTTAAATTTAAATAGCCAAGAGGGTTTACCAATTTATACGGACTATTTAACTGAAAATTATTATTTAATTCACCCATCAATGGCTGGTGTAAATAGTGTTGGAGGGAAGGCTAGAATGACCGCCAGAAAACAGTGGTTTGATCAAGATAAAGCGCCGAATTTACAAACACTTTCAGTCGACTATAGATTAAGCGAAAGATCAGGATTAGGAACAATTTTGTTTAAGGATCAAAATGGTTTCCATTCTCAAATAGGTGCATACCTTACTTATGCCCACCATATTAGCTTTAACAAATCATTATTAGCATCTAAAAGACCTTATCCTTCGAAAGATGATGATGTTAATCAACTTTCCTTTGGAATCAGTGTTGGAGGAATTCAAAATTCTTTAGATCAGACTTCTTTTGATCTTTTTTCGTTCGACCCTTTAATTGCAGGAATTAAGCAAAGCACAGGATATTTTAATGTAGACGCCGGAATGTCTTATATTACAAATAAATACTATGCTCACTTAACTGTTAAAAATCTACTTTGGAGTCCTCACAATATGTATGGCGTAGATACTTACAGTAAAAGACCCGACAGGACTAGTTTCAAAAGACTCATAGCATCTTTTGGATATATATTTTATACAGAAACCCCTTGGTCTTTTGAACCTTCTGTACTTTTTCAAGCTGCTGAGCTCACAAAAGAAAAAGCTATTGATACCAATTTTAAAACTTATTATAAACTAAGACAAGGTAGGCTATGGGCAGGTTTTTCTTATAGAAATAGTTTTGAAGGAGCTCAATATTTAAATGGTCAACTTTTAAAAGAACAAAGATTACAATTGATTACTCCATTAATAGGAATTGATTACAAAGATTTTATTTTTTCTTATAATTATTCTTATCAGCAAGGAAACATAAAATTTGGTTCTGGAGGTTTTCATCAGATCACTCTTGGATTTAATTTCTTAAGGGGTGCAATCGATTGTGATTGTTTTTAATTCCCCCAACCTCTTATCAGGCTAAAGTGTGATTTAAATTCTCTTCCATCTTCTAGATTTACTCTGAACCAGTAATCTGACACAGGCATTGGTTTTCCGTTATAATTCCCATCCCATCCTTCTTTAAGGGGATCAAGTTCTTTAACTAATTTACCATATCTATCAAAAATATATACTTTAGTTTTAGCTTGAAAGTCAGCTCTTATTCCCAGTATTCTCCATTTGTCGTGATATCCATCTCCGTTAGGAGTGAAGAATCTTTTATATCCAATTACTGAGGCATCTATTTGAGCGATTCCACAGTTATTTTTATCTCTTACATAAAGGGTATGTATACCAGGTCTTATATTCTCAAACAAGGGATCTGCTTGGTAGGGACCTGTTATGTCGTCAATCGCGTACTCATAGTCTCCAATACCAAGGTTCTTAGTTTCAATGGTAATGATGTTATTATTGTCTTTAGTTAAATCTTTTACTGTGACATCTTCTTTTACTATTGTAGCTATTATAGATTCAGCTATAGTTATTTTTAAACTTCTAGTACAATTAGTGCCATCAGTTGTTTTGGCAGTCACTTCATATTCTCCACCAAGTCCAATAAGCACACTAGAATCCACTCCCGCTACATTAGCAGGAAAAGCAGTTCCGTTACGCGTCCAAGTATAGCTATAGACATTACTGTCTGAAGAATCTACTCCAATTAGTATTGGATCCAGATTAAGACACACTACGCTAATATTGTCCACTCTTCCAAATAAAGGCAGGGGGTTTACTACAAATTCAATTTTCTCTGTAATTACGCAGCTTAAGTCAAGAAGATTGGTGACTGTGGCAGTAACAGTCTGTGTTTTGGTATTAAAAGGATTGGGTAGGGTAGCGGCTGTTTGACTCACTCCTTTGTCGTCTGTATAGCTAAAACTAACCTTATAGTCAGTTAAACTTTGTGTAACATTGGTTACAGGGTTGGTTAAAAGAGTATTTAACAACTCACTGGTATCAAACTCAGAGAACTCATCTGTATCGTCTAATCCATCATCACAATGTGCTGGAACAGTTACTGGATAAGCTTCTGGAGAATCATTGACTACAAATTCTAGGGTAGTGGTATCAAAGCACAGTCCATCAGGGTTATTGATTCCTGATAAAGCAGAGGCTACTTCTATTTTAATATCAACAGTCTGTGAGATAGATAAAAATGGATTGGGTAGGGTAGCAGTGGTTTGGCTTACTCCCTTGTTGTCAAGATAGGTATAGAAAGTAGTAACATTAGCTTGTCCTCCCACTAGAGTTGCTTGAATAGAAGAAGTATCAAAAGGAAACATTCCGTCTTGAGAGTTTAAATCTAAAACACTGTCTCCATCACATTGCTCTGTAATGGTAACTGGGTTAGCAACAGGTTTAGGCTCCACATGTAAGGTGGCTACTTGCTCGTATCCAAGACACTCAAATTTACTCACATCTATATTTACTATTCTTGCCCAAATAGGTTGGAGAGTTGGAGTGGTATTGGTAAAGTTAGATTCTATATTGATTGGATTCTCGCCAGTTAATGCATCATTAGAATTTAGATGAAGTGTTGTACGAATATTTTGTGCACTGAACTTAGCGTTAGATGCTATGAGTTTTTGTTTCACTTCTTTTAGAACGCTACTATTAAATGTAGCTAAACCATCTTGACTTACAGCGGGAGAGTCGTCACAAACAGCATAAAAAGTATTGTTATCCACCATAAAAGTTGGAGATATTTGACTAGCAGCAACCGTAATGTCAATCCTAGAGGTTCTAAAACAGTTGTTAGAGGTTAAGATTTTTACATATACCGTATCATTAAATGCAATATTTGTATAATTAGTAGGATCAGCAATCAAAGAAGCAACATTAAAGTCAGAAGCAGTGTAGTACTCAAAAGTTTCGTTTTGGAAATCTTGAGAAATAATTAATTGAGATTCTGTTAAGTTATGGATGGAAATACCATCATTTGTATCGTCATCATCACATTGTTTTATTTCTATTATTGGGTTAACAATTACAGGAAGAGGCGCCACAGTCACTTCAAATGAAGTAGTTGCTCTATAACATCCAGAAGATTTATCTAAAACCCTTACAAATATTTTCTCTCCTCCTTTTACAGTATTGGTATGGGGAGAAGTTAATCCAGAGCTAGTTGTATCGTCGGCGTCCCCTTGACTAATGTGATAACTAACAGTGAAGTCGTCACTACTGTTTAGCGGAATCACTGCTAAACCGGAATCGCCATCCGCTACATAAGCGTAATTACCCACTACCGTGACGGCACGAGCAAATCCACTTGTGTTCTTGTAAACTGGGGATCCGGGATTAGGAACACCATTTTGACTTCCAAGTATGGTGGCTGTTTGATCCTCAAGATTAAAACTAGAAATAAATCCATCTTTATCGTCTCCAACAGAAACATCGTCGCATTTTACTATAGAATTTACAGAATTGGCGATTGGTAGTTTTTCAAAAACAGTTAATGAAACTGGATCGCTATTTGTTGGACATAGATACTGGCCTGAATTCACTAGAACTCTGTATTTATTTTCATTCATTGCAAATGTTATATTGTTAACATTTAAGGAAGAGGTGCTAGTTCCAGAATAAGATTCTGAATCAATAAGGTTATCCCATGGCTCAAAATTGGAAGAATTTAGATTGTAAATTTGCCATTGAAAAAATGGATTTTCCAAGGTTTCTACGCCAACACTAAACACAGCACTCTCGCCTGGTTGACATGCAGTAGTTGCTACTGGAATAGAATTAATTGTAACAGGAAGACTTATCTTTTGAAAAATAAAGATTCCGCTAGAATCCTTTAAGGGTTCAACAGAGTAATCATGATCTGTAATACCACCGTCATTATCTACTCCGTTATTTTCTGTAGTTGGAATTCCTGTGCCAACCTTACCGTCTCCATCTTGATCAATAAAGCCTCCCTCAGTTACATCGTTACATCCATCTTGATCACTATCTAAATCTAAATAATCCATTATATTATCTGAATCTGTATCGATATTGTAGTTTTGAACAGAAAGAATACCGCTAAATACCCCCTTGGTTGATGTGTTACTTCTTTTTTGAGTAATAGAAATTCCCGTTATCTCACTAGCAAGAAACTCATAATTAATGGTACTATTTGCATCTGTGTTTTGTTTAAAAATAATTTCATTTGCTGTATAATTAAAAATATCATTTTCAAATTTTTCATCAAAATTAGTGTCTACTAAAATATTATCATTTGGATCTACTAGAGTAATATTTTTACTTGCTGGAAAAACTTTAATTGAAAAAATATCTTCATTATTACTTTCATTATCATTAAGATTATCAATCAATTTAATATTTAATTTTTCTTTAAATGAAAGTGTATAATTCAACTCAAGATCTGTTCCAGCAAGCACAGTAATTTTGAAAACACCATTTTCTCCACCTTCAAAACTGTTAATATTTTCAGGTATACTAGTAATTACTCCTCCATTTTCTAAAATGGAATTATTTATAGATTGGTCTTTTTCAAACTTAACAGATGGACTTAGCTTGTTGGTCAAATTAATAGAAGCATTTCCAAAAGATTCTATAGAATTACTTATTCCATCATTATCCTTGTCTATATCTATATTATCTATTATACCATCTAGGTCTGAATCGGTTGGACATATACTGACAACAATTTTATTAGATAAAAAATTTAGATTAGAACACTCTAAAACACCCTCTAATTTATAAGACCCAGCAGTTGTTGGTTTAAAAAGAGTGCTTATGTCTCCAGTTGGAACAAAAGTTCCAAATTCATTTTCAATTAACCATCTAATGCTGTCAAAATTATCAATATTTTTTGCAGTTAAAATAATATTAGACTCCCCATTTTGCTTAATACATGACCCAAGAGCTGCCAGTTCAACATTGTAAACAATTTCTGGAGGAGTCGCAAATCCAGAGTAAAAACCTCCGGTGGTTGCAGCCTCTCCGTAATTAAAGTAAGCAACATACAATTCATCATTTCCACTAACGGATACATTTCCGGTCAATTTCTTTACCATGTAGGTAACATAATTTTCATTTCCTAGAACTTCAAGTGGTCCAGTGACTTCAGCAAAGGATTCAATTGCATTTCCATTTATCAAAATACTTGCATTTTTTTTAGTAATAAAAGTCACTGCTCCTTCAAAAGTTTTGTTTCCAACTTTATCTATAAAAGCAATATTATCTACATCTCCTTTTGAAGAGCAATTTAGGGGTGGAACAAAAAACATTCCTTGATTTGCTGCGGCTGCCATAGGGGAAGCGTAAACACTACCAGTTCCTTGAAAAGCAAACAGCTTATGGTCTGTATTCTTTGTGTTAACATACATGTTTGCTCCTGCCACATTTGAGCTGTAATTATCTCCTTCAATTATAAGATAATCCCCTGACTTTACAATAGTTGCATAAGACTCTCCATTAACTAATATTTCTGTATTGTCTTGATCGGCAATAATTAGTACATTTTCCCATCCATCGTTTCCGTTGCCTCTAATAAATATATATTCTGAACCAACTAGGTCTGAACCAACTAATTGATCGAAACCATAATCTTGTCCTCCATTAAATTCTGCAAAGCTTCCAGCAGCAGATCCCGAGTTCATTACAATGGGTTTATTGGACGTAACTAGAGTTCCAATTAATTCATTTCCATTAATTGTACTACCATCAAACACCGATTGACTAGCTAAAATATAACTCTCTCCTTTATTTAGTCCGACAGTAAGTGGTGTTACAATTTCTTTAGGCCCTTCAATTGTTTCCATATTTTTGGTAACATTAAAAGATACTTGAGTAAGATCTTCACTTGCCATTACAGAAATGAAACCAATATGTGATGTTGTTCGATTTTGAAACATTCCAGCCCTAAATCTCGTTCCCAGTCCAGATTTTCCTTTACTAACTAGGGCTCCTGCTTGGTATTGGTTACCATCAGAATTAGCTCTAACCGAAACGTAAACCTCAGAATCTGATTCTATAATGTAACCTTTCTTTAAAACTTGTTCTGTTTCAGTAAACTCAACAATAAGATTACTCCACCAACCGTTATTATCTCCTGGGTCTTGAGCTAGTTCAATTGCAATAGGATTGTTATTGTCTACCGTGCCACTTGAAAAAATAGTTCCTAAATTTCCGTCTTCTCCCCATATTTTTACTTGAAAATTTACAGAACTTGTGCTTGGTGTTGAAATATACATCCACTGGTCACCTGGGTCATCAGTAGCGGTTAAAGGAGGAATATAGTGGACTTTACTGAGTTGAGACTTTACCTCAGTTACAAATAAAGAAAAGATTATAAATAGAAATATTTTTTTCAATTATATAAATTACTCTGTAAACTTAAGAGATATATTCATATTAACAGAATTATTGAATTAAATAGATTTTTACTTTTTTTTGATTTTTATAATAGTTTGGTTTTTCTATGTAATTGAATATGCTTTTTATAAATTTATATAATCAATTTGAAGTTAAAAGATCATTCGTAAATGAAAAATAAGAGGAATAGAAGAGAGGCCCTAGTATACCATGCTAAACCTAATCCAGGGAAGATTGAGGTTGTACCAACTACAAAATATAATAGCCAAAGAGATTTGTCTTTAGCATATTCTCCTGGTGTAGCTTATCCGTGTTTAGAAATAGAAAAAGATAAAAACAACGTTTATAAGTATACATCAAAAGGAAATTTAGTTGCAGTAATCACAAATGGTACTGCTGTTTTGGGCCTAGGAGACATAGGTCCAGAGGCATCAAAACCTGTGATGGAAGGAAAAGCTTTACTTTTT
>ENA-OSJC01003330-OSJC01003330.1-marine-metagenome-genome-assembly--contig:-NODE-3330-length-11534-cov-11.977394_pt1 | contig 11534 bp, 11 predicted proteins | sample MGYA00237885_ERZ534234 | MGnify/ENA primary metagenome ERZ534234 (study PRJEB26413, sample SAMN06343907) | marine metagenome | isolation source: coastal waters | place: Atlantic Ocean: West Antarctic... | reverse complement strand
AACCTGATTTAACTAAATTTGTAAATTAGTAGGGGCGTTCTGTTACCCGGTGCCCTCTGACTGCTCTTAAAAACCCTCATTTATCAATACAGTTCAAATAGCAAAAGTGAGAAGTTTCAATGAAAGTGTACCTCTAGTGTACCTCTTATTGTTGTGCTAGTCTTAATTATGAGCACTATAGAGATTTTGTTATTTGCAATTTTAGTAGCGTTATTTATTTTGGTATTTTATTTAATGAATATTTGGGGAGATAATAACTATTGGCAATACAGATCAAGATTAGAAAAGCTTAAAAAATTAAAAGAAGATAATAACATACCCCATCTAGAAAAAATGACTTATTTGTTTGAAAGAAGTCTTAAAGTTTCTGGTGGGACATTTATAAAAGCTTTAGCACTATCTTTGATTTTTAGTTCATTATTTTTCTATATTATTAAATATATTTATTCATAATTAAAAAATGAAAAAACTTTTAGGGATCGTGGTTCTGGGTTTGTTGTTGAGTGGGAACGCTTATGCAGAAATAATTAATTTAGATTGCAAAAGTTTAATTAAAGATGAAATACAAACAAACGACTATGAGACCATTAGAATAGATACTAAAAAAAAAGAAATTGATGCTGGATTTGGTTTTGGTGAAGGTTATGGATCTAAAATTATTGAGGAAGATGATAAATATTTTAAAGCCTTATATTTGGGCTCTAAAACAACTACACTTTATATTGATCGATATACTGGCATCGTTAAAGTTATTAGCATTAGCAATGTTAATGATAAAAAAAAATATAGCCTAATTGAACACTACAAATGTGAAAAAGTAGAAAAGAAATTTTAATATGAAAAAACTTTTAGGGATCGTGGTTCTTTGTTTTATACTTAACTCTTGTGGAGATGGATATAGTGGTAGCGATTATGATAAGGGATATGACGATGGTTATGATGGTGAAACACCTAGAAAAAACTCAAGTGCTTATTTAGATGGTTATGAGGATGGAGAATTTGATGGAGATTGTGATTATTATAAACAGAATAATATGTGGGATAAATACAAAGGTTTAAAATGTGGTTAATATGAAAAAGCTTTTAGGAATTTTAATTTTGAGCCTGTTATTCAATGGGAATGTTTATGCAGAAACTTATGATGTAGTCCTTAAATGTGAAGTTAAAAATATGGATTCAGCACTAGATTTCGATAAGGCTACCGAACGTTTTGGCAAACCTGGTGAAACTACATATTTCCATGTTCAGGAAAGTGGCTTAGTATTTGAGGTTAGCTCTGGTTGGAACAAATACGAAAAACGTTTTATATATTGGCACGAGGGTGATTTCATTTCTAAAAGATTTATAAAATTTGGATTTTGGCCTGGAAAAAGAGAAGCTAATTCACATATACAAATAAGTAGAGAAAGTGGAAAAATGTCTTTCATTGGTGCTACAGATGAATTCAAAGATGAAACTTGGTATGATGCTGATTGTGATAAAATAAACCTTAATGATCTACCAACAAAAGTTGTTAAACAAAAATTTTAAAAACTTTGATCAAAAGTGTACCTGTAGTGCACCTATCTTAACTTTGAAGATCAATCAGTATTATAAATAAAGAAAACTAGGGGAGTGATAAGGGGCGTTCTGTTACCCGGTGCCCCAGACCGTGCTTCTATAATTAACCTAAGTTAATTATGCAGCAATAGCGTAACTTTCGTTAGCATTTAAAGTTTAGCCCGTTACGGTGGAACAATCCCGAACGAAAGAACAGCCTTTAGTCACCCGTCGATCCTATTTCACCCCCATAAATAGTTAGTGGTGGAGGTGGTGGGTACTGCCCCCACGTCCGTAATGGTTATTACGAAATTCGTTTATCGTCATAGTTGGAAAACCAACAATTGTTTATATAATTTTATTTTAATTTTAAAAAGATATTTAAATTTTATTTTGAAAAAATATTGTGATAAATTACTCATCTTATTGCACTAAATCCATCTTTTCAGGTAATTTTTTTCCTTCCATATAACTTCTGCCATGATATTTAATATCCACTTCATATATCTTTATATTCATCTTAGCTATTTAAGCTGTTACCTCTGGTTCAAAACCAAATCTTTTCTCTTTTAAATTAATTTTTTTTTAAAATATGAGATCTGAAAGCTTTATAACAAACCTCCATATCTGTTAGATTTAAATTTGTGAGCATATTTGAAAAAGTAATCAGAATAAAATTTCCTAGTCTATGACAAAAAAATAAAACTGCTTTTTCTTCAGAACCTGTAAATCTTAAACCGTATACATCATCAGCATACCCTTCTTTTAAAGGATTAATTAATTTTGGATATTCAGAAGGATCATATTCTAAGTCTGCATCTAGGACTAAAATTATATCATCATCAGCTGAGTCTATACCTCTTTTTAAACAATAACCTTTCCATAATTTTTTTTTTAATAAAAGTTTATTAATTTTATTTTTTAACTGACTCTCTAATAATTCTCTTATGCCATCTGTTGAAAAATCATCAATTAATATTATTTCGTAACCAAAAGATGTTTATTTAATTATTTTAGTTTTTTTTAATCAAATAATTTTCAATAATAAGATATTTTAGATTTGAATTTTCAAACGTAAAAAATGCATCTTGATGTGAACTAACGTTAGGAAAACCGTGTAGGTTAAATGAGGTGTTTAAAACAGCTCCAATATTAGATTTATTTTTAAATTTACTAATTAAATCATAATAACTAGGATTTTGACTTTCTTTTAGAACTTGAGGCCTCATAGTAAAATCCATTGGATGAATAGCACAAATAAGATCTTTACGGGCTAGGTCTGTAGAGTCAAATAAACAAGTCATAAAGTCACTACTGAATTTTTTTTTATTATAAAGATATTTTTTTTCATCAATATCTAAAATTGTAGGGCTAAAAGGCATCCAATAATCACGTTCCTTTATAGCTGTATTTATTAGTCTAACATTTTCTAATTTTGATGGGTTACATATTATTGATCTATTACCCAATGCTCTAGCTCCCCATTCTTCTCTCCCATAACATCTTCCTATTATTTCATTTTTACAAAGTAAGTCTGAAACATGATCATTTAATTTTTGATAATTCTCAAATTTAAGAATTTCATACCGATCTTCCGATATATTATTTTGAATAAAATTTTCAGCTTCATTCTTAAAATTTCTACCTAGGTATAAATTTTCAATTTTTTTTATATTAATATTTTGATTTTTATTTGCTTTCCATAAAGCTCCAAAAATTAGTGAGTCATCTGTAGAGCTTGGGACAACAAAAAGAGATTCAACTTCATTTTGACTAAGTAGTTCTTTGCAGGCCTTGATATTCATAAAAACACCTCCGGAGACAATTATCTTATTTATTGATTTTTTTTTAATCCAAAAATTTACCCAACTAAGAATTAAAGACTCAGTCATTTTTTGAATTGCACCACAAATATTTTGAAATTTTTCATGAATTAAAAATTTTACTATTTCAAATTTAAATAAATTTGATGTTATTTTGGATTTGAAATTTCCTTTATTATCCAAATATAACAGATGATTAATTTTTGAATAAATTCTACTTACATCTTCTGATTTTCCATAAGGAGCCATGCCCATAACTTTGAACTCATGTTCAAAAGGTTTTAATCCTAAATAAGATGTTATTTGAGAATATAAATAACCAACTGAATAATTACTTGAATTTTCAGATATTTTTTTAATTTTTCCATCTTTAAATGTTGATACAGATGAACTTATTTCGTCCCCTTCACCATCCATAGTAAAAACAAGTAATTCATCATCAATATTATCAAAAAAATAGCAAAAACTTAAAGCATGCATTTCATGATGATTATAAAATTCAACTTTATTTAAATTAAAAGCAATATCTGGAAATAATCTAAATATCTTTTTTAAAATTCGATTTTTGTTCTCTAAATTTAAATTTTTATTTTTTATTTTTCGTCTTATTTTAGCTACGTTTCTCACTAATACTTTTGGAAGCAGGTTGTAAATTGATAAAATCAACATCTTCTTGTTTAGATTTTCATTATATTTAAAATTACTTTTTATTTCTTTTTGATTTATTTGTTGATTAACAAAATTAAGCGTTTGGCCTGTCTCATCTATGATAAGAAACTTATTAACTTTTGAAAAATCGTTATTTAAGTATTTTGATTTTATATACTTAAGAGACTCTATCGGAAATCCCTCAAAATTTTTCTTCCTAGTAATCCTCTCTTCGCTAATTACAGATATTATTTTACCATCTATACTCAATCCGATTGTCGAATTATGGCCACATTGTATTGCTATAAAGATCATTATATTTTTACTATTACTTATATTATTTAAGTTATCTATATTTTATATTAAATTTTTTTAATTTCTATTGTCATGTTAGTTGGAAAATCTAACAAATTGAATTATATATATAACTTATTTTTTTGCTAGATTTTAAATAACAACCAAAAATACAAAATGGAAAAATTCGTCACTGTGTTGCTTAATGGAGGTTTGGGCAATCAGTTGTATCAATATTCATTTGGTCGTTCATTATCTATTAAACATAATTGCAGACTTAATTTAGATTTATCTATTTTTGATACTTTTCACAATACATGGAAAAATACGTATAGACTTGATAATTTTAAAATTGACAGCGATACCGTTATTTCAAAAAATTTTTCTTCTTTTCAATTATTAAATTTAAAATTGATTACAAAATTTTTCCGCAAAAATGTTATTAACTTTTACTTTTCTGACTTTATTTTAAATAAAAAATTTAACAAAATTTTTTTTGACTGGGATTTTAAAAAACAAAGAACAGATATTTTAAAAATCTCTCAAATTAATTCTATCTATTTTGGATACTGGCAAGATATTAAATACTTTGATCATATTAGACCATTGTTAAATAATGAATTGAGTTTAAAAGAAAAATTAATAAATCCTATTGAAGAATTAAGTAAAAACTTTATCAAACCAAATTCAGTTGCAGTACATATTCGTGGCGGTGATATGGAATATGATAATAATTATACGTATGTTGACAATGATTATTATGTAAAATCATTAAGTTTTTTTAAAAAAAAATTTGGAAAAATTTCATTAAATATTATGACTGATGATATTAAACTTGCAAAAAAACAATTATCTCGAATAATTAAAGATACTAATCAAGAAATTAATTTTTTTTATGATCTTAATCTAAATGATCTTGAAGAATTTTATTTATTTAAACAACACAAAAATTTTATTTCTTCAAGGAGTACTTTTAGCTGGTGGTCAAGTTATTTGTGTAATAACGAAGACAAAGTTATAACTTTGCCCTCTGAATGGTTTATTGGTGAAGAAACCCTAAAAAGCAGAATAGCTAAAAATATGCTAGTAATTTAAAATGTTATTCCATCATAAAAAATTAAAATTTGATAAAAAAAAATTTGATTTTGATCAAATACTAAAAGATCTTTTTAAAGTGAATGAGTTAGAAAATCTACACAAAGCTTTTTTTATTGAGGATGGCATAAAACCTATTAGTAGAGACACCCACACACAGCCTCACAAAATTTTTTATGATAAAATAAATAATGGATGGCCATATTTTGAAAATTTATATAAAAATTTTATTAATAATTTTGTTCTAGATACCCTGGGTAAAGAAAGGGTGTATTATCAAACTTATCCTAATTTTAGAATATCCTTTCCAGGAAATGTAGCGGTATCTACTTGGCATAAAGACAGCGATAGTGAAAATCTACATCCATTGGGAGAAATAAATTTTTTTTTACCTGCAACTAAATCTTTTGATACCAATACTCTATGGATAGAGTCAGAACCTGGCAAAGAAGATTTTAGTCCAATAGATTTAAGGTTCGGGGAGATACTTATGTTTAATGGTGGCGAGTGCACTCATGGCAATAAAACAAACGATACAGGCAAGACAAGAATTAGCTTTGATTTTAGAATTATGCCGTTGGAAAACTATAATCCTGATCACAAAGCCAGAACAAGAACAAAAAATCTTGAATTTAAACCCGGACAATACTATAGCGATACTAAAAATGAATAATTCTAAAAATATAAAGTATTACCTTGAAAAATATAATCTAAAGGATCCATGGGATATAGTTGACTTATTTGAAAAAAAAACTAGTTCATATTTAGGCAGTAAATATGCAGTTTCAGTTGATTGTTGTACTCATGGAATTTTTTTATGTCTAAAATATTTAAATACAAAGGATGTAATTTCATTACCAGAAAATACTTATATCTCTATACCAAATGTAATAAATATGGCTGGATATAAATTTGAGTTTAAGCAATTAGAATGGGATGGTGATTATAAACTTAATCCTCTTGCTATTGTGGATAGTGCATGTAAATTTACTAAGAATATGTATAAAAAAAATACCTTAACATGTTTGTCATTTCATCATAGAAAACACCTTCCTATTGGACGAGGAGGCATGGTTTTAACTGATGATTTGAAGATATATGAATGGTTAAAAATGGCTCGTTATGATGGTAGACATTTAGATAGGAAATATGATGAAGATAACTTTGAAATGATAGGCTACCATATGTATTTAACACCTGAACAAGCTTGCATCGGATTGGAAAAGATAGAAGATTTTGATGATAAAAATACATCTATTGGAAGTTCTAAAACTTATAAAAGTCTTTCAAAATATATAAAATTGTTTAATCAAGAGTGATAATCTAATGAGTATCTTGGTCTGTGGAGCTGGAGGATTTATAGGAGGTCATATCGTTAAAAGACTTCTTAAAGAAGGTAAAAAAGTTAGGGCAGTTGATATTAAAGATATCCATCAATGGTTTCAGCTTCATGAAGAAGCTGAAAATATAAGTCTAGATTTAAAAGATAATAATAATTGTTTTAAAGTTTTAAAAGATTGTGAAACTGTAATTAATCTAGCTTGTAATATGGGTGGAATGGGTTTTATTCAATCTTACAAAGCAGAATGCATGATCTCAGTATTAATAAATACTAATTTATTAATAAATTGTAAAAAACTTGGTATTAAAAATTATTATTTTTCATCAAGTGCATGTGTATATAATCAAGAAAAACAATCAAACTCATTTATTACTGGATTAAAAGAGACTGATGCATACCCAGCTTATCCCGAAGATGGTTATGGTTGGGAGAAATTATTTAGTGAAAGAATGTGTGATCATTTTAATGAGGATTATAATTTTAATTGTAAAATTGCCAGGTATCATAATATATATGGTCCAGAGGGCACTTTTGATGGTGGGAGAGAGAAAGCACCAGCAGCTTTGTGTCGAAAAATTGCAATGGCAAAAATTAGTAAAACCAAAGATATAGAAATCTGGGGCGATGGTGAACAAACAAGATCATTTTTATATATTGAAGATTGTGTAGACGCAACATTACAATTAGTATCTTCCGATTATAAATATCCAATCAATATAGGTAGTGAAGAACAAGTATCAATTAATCAGATGGTAGACATTATAGAGGAAATTGCAGATTATAAAGTTAATAGAAAATATATTGAGGGACCTCTTGGGGTTCGAGGCAGAAATAGTGATAATGAACTAATTGAAAAGGTTTTGAAGTGGAAACCAAAGAATAATTTGAAAAATGGTCTCCAACATACGTATGATTGGATTTTTAAAACTTTAAAAGAAAATAAGAATTCTGAAATTACTAAATTTAGTTATTTTTAATGAAAAAAAATATTTATTTCTTTGAAATTGAAGATGTTTTAACTAATCAGGCAAAATTACCATATAGAACAGGTTTAATATGGTCTTATTGCTTAGAACATGAAAAGATAAAAGATAATTTTAATTTAGATGGATGGTATTGGTATAGGGACAAAAACAATACTGTTGAAAAGATATTTAAAAAAATAAATAATCCAAAATTAGTAGCATTTTCTTGTTTTGTTTGGAATTGGAACTGGAATATGCAAATGGCAAAAAAAATAAAAAAAAAGTGGCCAAAATGTATTATTTTAATTGGCGGATGGCAGCCACCAATTTCTGATAGAAGCCAAGGTTTTTTTAAAGAATATAAGTTCATTGATTTAATTTGCCATGGTGAGGGTGAGATAGCTGTTAAAGAGATTTTATTCGAAATTCTAAAAACAAAAAAGGATTGGAAAAGCATAAAAGGTTGTTCAATGCCCTTTAGAATGCTGGGCAAAGATAAAAAAATAAAGAATAATGTAATTGATCACAATTTTAAAAAGATCGATGAAGAATATATAAGTAGACCAAGCAAGTATGATACATATGTTAGTGATCCCAGACCTAGAATTGATCATCTAGCTGAAATGCCTAGCCCATATCTTAACGGCTTGTTTGACAAAATAATAAAAAATTGTCCCTATGATTTAGAGGGAACAATTGAAACTACTAGAGGTTGTCCATTTGGCTGTACTTTTTGTGAAATTGGAACAAAATATTATCAAAAAATAAAAACACCAACTATAGAAAAAGTTTTTAGAGAAATTGACTGGTTATCCAATAATAAAGTAGTGTTTGTATATAACGCGGACTCAAATTTTGGAATGCTGCCAAGTCATTTGGATATTGCAAGTTATTTAATTAAAAAAAAATCTGAAACTGGATATCCAGAAAAACATAGAGTGGATTGGGCCAAAATTCACGGAGATAGAGTGATTAAATTAGCTAAAATGTTTTATGACGCTAAGATGGATAAAGGAATAACTATCGCTCTTCAATCAATGAATCCGAAAACTTTAGAGGCGGTCAAAAGAAAAAATATGGATGATGGTAAGTTAGCTGAATTTTTGAAAAAGTATAATGAGTCTGACCTACCTAGCTATATGGAACTTATTTTAGGATTGCCTGAAGAAACTACAGAATCTTTTGTTGATGGTGTGTGTAAAATAATGGAATTAGGTCAACACAATTATATTGGTATTTATCCTTTAACTGCGCTACCTAACACACCATTTGGTGATCCAAAATATATAAAACGATATGGATTAAAAATTATTAATACATTCCCAGCTTTTGCACATGTTGATATTTCAGAACAAAATAACTTTGAAAGAGAAAAAATGGTTGTTTCAAATAGGCTGATGTCGATCAATGATTATAAAGAAACTACTTTATGGAGATGGTTATTCATGTTTTCACATTATCTTGGATACACTCAATATTTATCAAGATTTTTAAAATCAAATATTGGTTTGTCATATAAAGATTTTTATTTAAATTTGATGAGTTTTGTAAAAAATCCAAAAAAATCTAAATTTTTAAATAAAGAATATCAAGAAACATCAAAGGCTATAAATAAAGTTCTAAAATGTAAGGGTCCTTGGGGAAGAGCAGTCGATAAAATAAGAAACAATTTTGCATGGGATTTTGAAGAGGCAACAGCAATAAATATAATCTTGAATAGAAAAGAGTTTAATAAAGATATTTATAATTTTATGAAATCATTTGGAATTAAAAAAGAATTATTAGATGATTTAATTAAGTTTCAAGATAATGCTACGGTAGACCCAACAAAAAGTTATCCTTATACAATTGAAACTAAATTTAATTTTAATGAAGTAATTAAATTTTCAAGCAAATTAAAACAAGAAAAGAGTGAAATTTTGATTCAAGGAAAAAATTACCATAATGATATATTTGAGTGGGGTAAAGAAACTTTGTGGTGGGGTCGTAGGGTTGCTGCGAATAAAGTCAAGCTAGAGACACATAAAAGTAAAAAAATAAATTTTGATTTAAAAAATTTTCAGCCGGTAATCTTTGACAAAAGATAATTAATTTATTTTAAATATCATTCCTGAGTAAGTATTTCTATGGATAGTTTTAATTAGTTTTAGTTCAGGATATTTTTTAATTATATCTGGTGGATTTAATGCAATTATATAATTAACAATTTTTTTTTGGAAAGTGATTTTTTTTAACATTTTTTTTAATTTTTTTTCTGTGAAAGGATCAAACATAAAATAAATATTTTTATCAATCTTAATTGAGTATTTTTCAGCATCACTACATATATATTCAATTTTACATCTATATGTTTTATTCCATTTTTTTGAAAAAAAAATCTTCTGATTTTCTTTTGCAGCGTTTATAAGCTTTTTATAAAGTTCAACACCAATTATTTTTTTGAATCTAAATTTGGATGCTATTAAAGTTGCTTTACCTTTGCCACTTCCGAGATCAATGAAATTATAATTTTTATACTTTATATTAAGATTTCTAATCGACTCAACGATCAATGAACTATAAGCAGGAGAATAGTGTTTATAATTATCTGTTGATTTTCCCTCACGTATTTGTGTAGAAGTTCCATTTATGAGGTCAAAAAGCAAGTTATCTTTTATCTCGTCAAACAAACTACTAATACCTCTATTTTTCAAAATTTTTAAGTAACTTTTAAAATAAAGATTTGAGTTCTCTGGCATTTATAAGTGTTTTAAGATTAATTTACTTTTAATAAGGCTTTAAAAATATTCAATAAAATAAATAATATCATAATTTACTTTGAAAGTTAAGTACATATTTTAAAATTACTAACAACATAAATTGTATAATAAATGTAAAATTTAATTTTTTTTAAAGGAAATAAAGTTATATAAAGTGAAAATATAATTAACATTTATAAATTAAAGTGAAACTAACAAAAGATCAAACAGAAGAGATAAAAAATCAGCAGTCACAAAGTAATCAAACCAAAAGAGTTACAGCTCCTGAGCTTGAGAAAATTCTTTATGAAGCAATTCCAGCATTAGATCATGGTTTTGTAAGAGTTGTTGATTACATGGGTGATGATACATCCATAGTTCAATCAGCTAGAGTTTCATATGGAAAAGGAACTAAAAAAGTTTCTACAGACACAGGTCTGATTAAATATTTAATGAGACATTGGCATAGCACTCCATTTGAAATGTGTGAAATTAAATACCATGTGAAACTTCCAATTTTTATTGCACGACAATGGATTAGACATAGAACGGCTAATGTAAATGAATACTCAGCAAGATACTCAATTTTAGATAAAGAATTTTACTTACCATCTACTGAAAATTTAGCAGCTCAATCAGCCAGCAACAGACAAGGAAGAGGTGACGTTATTGAAGGTGAACAAGCAAAAGAGGTTTTAGAACTATTAAAAAATGATGCTGAAAGAACTTATGATAATTATGAGATGATGTTAAATCAGAGGTTTGATGGTTCAACAATTGATGAAAATAAAAAAGGATTAGCAAGAGAACTTGCGAGAATGAATTTAACTTTAAACACTTACACCCAGTGGTATTGGAAAACAGATTTATTAAACTTAATGAATTTCTTAAGATTAAGAGCTGATAGTCATGCTCAATATGAAATAAGAGTTTATGCTGACATCATGTTAGATACTGTTAAGAAATGGGTACCAATAACTTATGATGCATTCATGGATTATAGAGTAGGTGGAACAGAAGTTTCAGCTAAAGGAAAAGTTATCATTCAAAAACTTATTAAAGGTGAAGATGTTAATCCAGATAGTTCAGG
>ENA-OSJC01003329-OSJC01003329.1-marine-metagenome-genome-assembly--contig:-NODE-3329-length-11536-cov-6.340169_pt1 | contig 11536 bp, 12 predicted proteins | sample MGYA00237885_ERZ534234 | MGnify/ENA primary metagenome ERZ534234 (study PRJEB26413, sample SAMN06343907) | marine metagenome | isolation source: coastal waters | place: Atlantic Ocean: West Antarctic... | reverse complement strand
TAATAGAACAATTATCTGAAGTGTTCTAGAAACACCAAGATTAGATCCATATATATAATCCATCCATAAAAGATAAAGCATTGGCTCAAGACAAACAGACCACACATAGGTTTTTTTTAATAAATTCATGTTAAGTTAATTATTAATATACGATTATTTGTTATTTTGATAGTTCAATAAAAACAATCAAAAAAACGTTTAAGTATTATCGTTCTCACTTTTTATACAAATAAAACCTATACTGGGTGAAATAAATTTAGGAATGAAATTGGCAGGAGAAGATGTCTTTTTAACTATTTTAGTATTTAATCTTAGTGATTGAGCTAGCCACCTCCAATCAAATCCTTTGTGGCCTAAATTATGTCTTTTAACTTTATCTAACTCATATATAGATGCAAAAAACGTTTCACGCCAATCGTATTCGAGATGACGCTCATAACCCATTATAAAAGATCCAATATTTTTAATAAGTATTGCAGGACCAACTTCGTTTGGAACCGTGACATACAAATACATAAATGATGATTTAGAAATCGCCTCAATAGTTCGAACTACAAGCCCAGGAGGTATGTGTTCAAAACTTTCAAGACCAATAATAACATCTGCATCGGAAAACTTATCAAAATGATTTTCAACAGAGCCCTGGATTATTTTAAAATTTTTATGCTGAGTATATTTCTTATTAGCAATATCACAAAAATCTTTTCTCAACTCAATACCAGTATAGTCAAAATCAATATTAAGCGCCTTTATAGCTATATAAGCAGAAGAGTCTCCACAACCAATATCTATAATCTTTAACTTTTCTTTTTTTTCTTTTGATGCTTTGTTAATTAATAGTTCTAGATTACGGAATCTTGTTCGATGTAAAAATTTTGTAATGAAGTTAAAATTTTGAATATCCTCATAATGATCAGCATCGCCACAAAAAGTTCCCTTATTAGACATTTTTTTTTCTGATTTCATTCTATTTATTAATTATTATTAAATGCACTAAAAAACTTTATTCTTTAATTTTGTAGTAATACGAAATATCACCAATCTTAAAATGTCTTTTTTAATTAATATCTTAAGCGCTTTAAAAAACTTCTGTTCTCTAATATAATTAATAAAAAGAGTTGAATAATGGTGCTTAACCCCTATCACAGCTTTATTATTCGGAAGATACAATTTTACCGTACGAATACTTTCCTCTATTCCCAAGGATTTTTGAACAAGAGACAAGTTATTAGAATGCTGTCGATATTTACATAGTATTTCATCGATAAATTCAACCCTATAACTATAAGATAACTTCAAAAATAAATCATAATCTACAGCAGTTTTGTATTTTTCAGAAAACCCTCCAACTGCATAATATTTATCTTTAGGAACAAGTGCAGAGACAAAAGGTATAAAGTTTTCTTTTGCAAGCTCCCCAAATACCTCACCAAAAATAGGAGAATCATCCTTCTTTGGTATAGTGCCTAAAATCATACCATCTCCAGAAATTACATCACTTCTACTATAAATAATTCCTAACTTATCATCAACAATTTCAACTTGTTTAACTAGTTTTTCTCTATTCCACAAATCATCACAATCTAGAAAAGCTAAATACTCTCCACTTGTCTCATTAACAGCTAAAACTCTTGCCGCACCTAAAACTGTATTTTGTATTGCACAAAAATATTTTAGTTTTGTATCATATGACTTTGCAATACTTGCACTTTGGTCAGTTGAAGCATTATCCCAGAAAATGATTTCCCAATTTTTATATGTCTGTGAATAAACAGAATCAATTGCCTCAGCAAGGTATTTTTCACTATTATAGCAATTCATTATTACACTAACTAATGGCTCTTTAATCATTTTCTTGTGAACCACTCTTTACATTTTAATAAAAGTTGGTCTATTTCTAATTCAAGACTATCTTCAATTTGCACGATTTCACTTAACTTATTATTTGATATTATTAAAGCAGGTTTGTTAGATATTAAATCTTTATTTTTAAAGACAATTTCAGGTTTAAATCCAAATAATTTCTGAGTGCGGTTAGTAATAATTTCAATAATTTCTCGCAAACTCTTGGTTTTTGATGATGAAACATTAATTATGTTTTCATTCGTCTTATCTTGAAAGACAATTGAATTGATAGTATCGCAGAGAAGCGTTATAGGAAAAAAATCTCGCTCAACTCCTGGAGGGGAGTTAATTTCAATTATTCCACTTTCCATTGCTTGTCGACAAAAATCATTAACTGCCAACATCCAACAATTTGCATCTCTATTTGCAGGAACTCCAACTCCATTTGATAATCGCAAAACAATACCTTCAAAATTCTTTGCAGTTTTAGAGTGAAATATTAGTGCATCTTCGCCTATGCTATGGCTCGAAGCATAGGGGTGTTTATTTAAAAGAAGGCTTTCTTCGGTAATTTTTCCATGAAGCGGAGAACAGTACACATGAGCAGTAGATAGGTAGATAAACTTGAAAACTTTAGCATCAATAGATGCTTGAACAAGTTTTTCAGTTGATTTGCCATTAGATTTAATAGCTCCTTCTGGGTCTAACAAGCTATCTTGAGAGTTCATTCCAGCAGCATGCACAATTGCATCTACCTTGCCACAAATATCAAGTAAACACTCTGAATTATCCCATTCTATTTGAACAACTTCAGCATCTGGAAGCCATTTTGGAGGGTATTGCTTTTTTCTTGAACCAAGAACAATCTCATGGCCTTCAGAACTTAAGCTTTGAGCAATTCGTCCTCCAAGATAGCCAAATCCACCTGTAACTAAAATTCTCATTAAATAGTTAAGCTATACTTTCCATATGGCATTTTTATCCCACAGTGATTCTAATATATCACGATCTCGTTTAGAGTCCATAGAATGCCAGAAACCATGGTGCTTATAAGCCATTAATTGTCCTGCCTCCACTAAACGCTCAAGTGGCTCTCGTTCAAACATTTGAGAATCATTATCAATAAAATCAAAAACACCTGGCTCACAAATAAAGAAGCCACCATTAATCCAGCCTTCATGAAGCTGCGGTTTCTCTTGGAAGCTTGATACAGCGTCACCATCAAACTCTAGGTCACCAAATCTTGCTGATGGCCTAACTGTTGTCAATGTCACCATTTTTCCATGGCTTTTATGAAACTTAAGTAATTCATCAATATTAATATCTGCAACGCCATCACCATAAGTTAGCATAAATGGATGGTCACCGACAAACTGTTGCAGTCGCTTTATTCGACCGCCAGTCATAGTCTTTAAACCAGTATTTACCAAAGTAACTTTCCAATCTGTATCATCAACTTGAAGAGGCTTAACTATGCCAGATGAAAGATCTACAGAAAAGTCAGAATTAAGCGAGTGATAGTTAATAAAATATTCCTTGATTACTTCAGCCTTATAACCAAGAGCCAGATAAAAATCTTTATGCCCAAAATGAGCATATGTTTTCATAATATGCCAAAGAATTGGACGACCTCCTATTGTTACCATTGGTTTTGGAATAGTCTCTGTATATTCAGATAATCTAGTTCCAAGACCACCTGCAAGAATAATTACTTTCATCTAACTTTTACTCCAATTAAATTTAATTTCATCTAACTCTTTTCGTTCAATTTCTTCAGGTGAATGCTCAATACTAGCAATATTCAGAACCAAACTTAATTGATAATCTAACCCCTGAAAACCGACCCAAACCATAGGAGGAACTGTTAGACGAGCATATTCACCTGTCAATGAAAGAACTATTTCTTGAAACTGGTTAATTTGATTCTTTCGATCATCATACAAGACAAATCTTACTGACCCAATTGGAACAATCAGGTTTAATACCATTTCTTTATGTCTCTTCCACCCTTTAATAGCATTGTGCTCAATAGTAGAAAAATAAGCCTCACCAAAGCCAGAAAAACCATAGTCACTTCTTTTAATAGCATGTAATACAGCACCACCTTTTGTATCTATTATTGAAAGTGGGGTAGAAGTAACTCCAGTTATAGTCATTAATTACTCCAACTAATATCTTGTATTTTTGCTAATTCGGTGTATTCATCAATCTGGGAGGCAGTAAAATCATAAATTGACTGGTTACTATTTTGATAATAGCGCTTATACCATTCAACTGTCATTTTTACTGTATCAGAAAATTGCAATGTTGGACGCCAATTCAAATCAAATAACGCTTTATCGCAATTTAACTTAAGTAATCCTGCTTCATGAACATGCTCCTTAGACTGAGAAACATCATTCCAACGGACATTATCCCAATACTTTGACATCTCGTCTATCAACTCAGAGACTGGATAATTTTGATTAGAAGCAGGGCCAAAATTATATGCTTCTCCATGAAATTGATTATTTTTTGCAAGCTCTGAAGCTAAGGCTAGATATCCACTAAGTGGCTCCAGGACATGCTGCCAAGGCCGAGTTGCTTGAGGACTTCGAATATCAACAGTTTTATTTAAAGACCAAGCTTGCATACAATCAGGGACAATTCGATCAAGAGCCCAATCCCCTCCTCCAATAACATTGCCAGCTCTTGCAATGCCAACACGCACATTAGAATCTGAAGAATTGAAAAACGATTCTACATAGGTGCGAATCACCAATTCTGCCATGCCTTTAGAGGCACTATATGGATCTTTACCACCTAAACGATCAGTCTCTCGATAACCCCAGACCCACTCTACGTTATCATAAGCTTTATCACTAGTAATCATAATAGCAACAACAGAATTTCCAAGACTGCGCAATGCATTAAGAAGATTTGCAGTTCCAAGTGCATTGGTTGAAATGGTTTCTAAAGGGTTGTCATATGAAGGACGAACTAGCGCTTGAGCGGCTAAATGAAAAACAAAATCGGGTTGAATATCTTGGATTAATTTTTCAATAGACTGAGAATCACGGATATCTAGCCTATGATCTACTACCTGACTAGAAAGATTTGCTACGGTAAAATGGGATGGACTAGATGGGATATCAAACGAAACTCCATGGACTATTGCTCCTAGTTGTTTCAACCATATTGAGAGCCAAACTCCTTTAAAACCAGTATGACCTGTAACTAAAATTTTTTTACCGTTAAAAATACTAAAACTTTGCATTAGCTTATAAACTCATTTTTTATTTTTTTAAAATCATCCAAAAGCCATTTATGCCACCTTGGTAAACTTGGATTTAGATAGAAATAATTTCTTTTTTTCCCTAAATTATCTTCACCTATAGTGTTAATAGCATCAAATAAGTCTTTTGAATTTTTTACGAAGTATACGCCTTCAACGCCTCTCAATGGGCTCATATTTAAGGTTTCTCCATCTAAAAAAGTTATAACTGGGAGTCCAACTGAGAATGCATCAATTGCAGCTGAAGTTATTAAACTAGAATACATTATATCGCTGATTTTGATCAACTCTTCAATCGGCCGAGTAGAAAGCTCTCCACGCAAATTTGGAAAATCCTCCATATTTATTGGGCATGCAGGGTGAGGCTTTATAATAAAGCTGACTGATTGATCAATATCTTTGATTACTGATGAAAGTAAACTTAACTGTTTATAAGTATTTTCTCTCAAGTAATCTCCAGCTACCAATACTCTTATTGCTTTCAATTTATCATGTATTTTTTTATCTGGATAGTTTGGAAAATTATGTAAATAAAGATAACGTAAAGATTCTAATTCAATCAAACCTTCGCTTGGATAACCACCATTCAAATAAGTTTGTTTTGAAGGGTCTCCATTTACCCCTACATATTTTGGAAGAGGCAAATCACCTTCATTTTTACGCTTATAACTGCGAGGATCAAAAAAATTTCTTAAATCCCAATAAATAATTGCAGCTGTTGGAAGGCCAGTTAAATTTTTGTTATGTCCTGCTGCTTGCCAGGCTGAAATAAAACCAAACTCCCAGCCTTGGTTTTCTTGTAAGTAGCACCCTCTTTTCTGTATGGGGAGCAAAATCATAGCTTTCTCAAATAAATTAAAGTAAAGAAGATTACTTATTGCTGGGACACCAACCATTGAATCTTGGCAATCATTTTTAAATAAAGGCCAAAGATATGAACTATTCGCCTTAATGTGTTTATGAACCAATTTACTCAATTTCATAATTTTGTACCAATCTCGGAGAGTATTAAAAATCAATGATATGGTTAAAAAAGATGCAAGTGTTACATGCACCTGATTGCTATTTTGATCACTATTAAAGGCACGTATTAGATTACGCGCTTTTTTAGCAGAAGGTAATAAGCCATCTTTTATGTAAATATGTAGCCAATTTGAAGAGTGATGATTATCATCCAGCACATCAGTCAACGAGGTCCAATATCGACTTTCATATCGACCTTTTTTTTGAGCTTCTGGAACTAGATTAAAAAGATAAGAAACAAAAGTTGAAGTTGCAGTTGTTTTTGTCCACTCCTTTACCCCAGAGCCCTTTAATGACCAATTGAAGATTAGATAGTGCACCAACCAGATAGGTGATTTAATAATGCTTGGTAGAATACGAAAAACTTGCTTTAAAATACTTATATTAGACTTATTATTTTTTTCTTTCTTCCAATCAAAATCTATTAGTAATTTTTCCGCTAATAAGGATACTGACAAGGCAAGCTCAGAGTTAGATGTTACAAGCTTAATTTTCTGATATTTTTTATCCTCTAACCAATGCTCTAATGCCATTAACTTAACAATATTATTAATATGTGGTGATTTCGCATAATTACTTTTCTCAGTAAATATAGTCATCCACCAGAAACTAAAGTTTTTACGAAATATTAAATGATCAATTATTCTATTACCATCAACCTTAACTTCTCCAAAATCATAAATTAATCTAAGATACTTAGCTTTTAAGTGGTCAGCATTCTCCTCAACAAATTGAGGAATAGAGAAAATTCGGTCTGAGGTTGAATTTGTATAACTACTCCAGTGAATAACATCATGGTTTCCATCATCAGATTGATTATCTATATCGCAAATCAATAAATCAGGCTTAAGAAGCATCAACTTTTCCTTTCCAAAAATGAGAACAAATTTTTTGTTTTTTATTTAGGCAAGAAGTTCGAAGCATCTTGCACATTTTCTAGGCTATTTATTGCCGCCATGCCCATTGCTAAAATTGCCTCTTCAGAACTGCCTCCAATGTGAGGTGTAACAAGAACATTATTCATTAATGCAAATTCATTATCGATAGGAGGCTCGACTGCAAATACATCAAGGGCTGCTCCTGCAATTTTATTTTCAACTATTGCTATCTTAAGTGCATCTTCATCTATCAATCCACCTCGTGCAAGATTAATTAATATTGCATCCTTTTTCATCATCTGTATACGATCTTTATTTATAATATTATTTGTTGAGTCGTCCAGTGGCAAATGCAGAGTTATAACATCGGATTTTTTAATTAACTCATCAATACCAACCGCGGTAATACTATTTTCTTGGTAAAAATTATTGAAATTTAAAATGTCATGTGCAAGGATATTGCAGTTAAAAGGCTTAAGTAATTTGACTAAATCTTTTCCAACATGCCCACAGCCTACAATACCTACTGTGCAGTCAGATAATTGACGACCCTTAACCTGATACCATTTTTCATTTTTGACTTCTGTACTGGCAAATTCAACACGATGTAAAAGATTTATTGCAAATGATATTACCAGCTCTGAAACTGAGCGCTTATTTACCCCGCCTACCCAACCAAGTTTTACTCCATAATTTTTTAAAGCCTTCAGGTCTATCATATCTAAGCCAACGCCATATTTTCCAATTACTTTCAAATCAGGCAGCTCTGATAGAATGCTTTCATCTATTATCTCTAAAGCTGTTATAGCTTTTTCATAACCTTGAAGAAATTCAATCAAAGATATATCACTTAATGAAAGTCCTTCATCATTAAACTTTGCGTCTGGATAACGCTTTAAAACTTCATTACGTAATATAGGATGTTTAGAAAATGAACGAGATGCTACAGCCACAGATTTCATGATTAATTATCTATGCTATAAGTTTTGAAATATTTATCTATAGAGCTCTTTAATCTTTCATTATTGTCATATAAGCCAATGCAAATTAACCCATTCATATCTGGCAATATTAGCCTTAGTTGAGTTGCGCTGTTCTTCTTGTCTTTTGATAAGGCATTTAGAAGCAAATCCACGCTGATATTAACATGGCGATAAGATTTACAATTTTCATTTATTACTCTATGCATACGCTCAAAATGACTTGTACTAGTAATATTAAGTTCAGCCGCAACAAAGTTTGCAATATCCATTCCAATAGTTACAGCAATGCCATGAGGTATAGAGTAATTAGTTGCTGACTCAATAGCATGGCCAAAACTATGACCATAATTCATAACATTTCTTGGTCCTTGATCAAACTCATCTAGCTCGATTAATTTCTTTTTCATAGATAAAGATCTATAGATAAATTCTTCCATAACAACTAGATCATCAACAATTTTTCCATAAGCTTCAGAAATTAAATCAAAACTTTTTGGATTATTGATTGCATGAACTTTAAGCATCTCCCCTAATCCAGAAAAAATTTCTCTCTGATTTAGGGTTTGTAAAAAGTCAACGTCAATTATTATTTTCTGTGGCGGTAAAAATGTACCTAGTATGTTTTTAAAGTTTCCAGAATTAATAGATGACTTAGATCCGATACAAGAATCTGATTGTGCTAATAATGTAGTTGGATAGAAAATCCATGGAAGACCTCTCATTAAAGTTGTTGCTAAAAAACAAGTTATATCTTGGATAATCCCCCCACCAATAGCTATTAATAACTCACCTCTTTTAATATTTAATGATACTAATTGATCAACATATTCTGGCATTTTATTTAGCGACTTATTTTCCTCTGAAGCATAAATCTTAATAACCCTATGGGAAGATAAAACCTTGTCAAGTCTATCTGCATAGAGTTTGCAAATATTACTATCAATTATATAAACTGCAGCCTCAATTAGGTTAATGTTTAACTGGTCAATACCTCCACGAATAAATCTTGCTGTATATTCACCTTTGTGCGATTGGATAACAATTTTTTTAGACACGAGTAAAACCACCATCAATCATTAAATTTTGTCCAGTCATATATGTGTTTTCATTACTAACAAGCCAGCTGACTAATGAAGCTATTTCACTCGTCTGTCCTAATCGTTTAATTGGTATTTGACCTTTAAGCTTAGAAATGCCACTCTCCCCTAATACTTCTCTTGTCATATCTGTATCAATGAAACCAGGACCAACACTATTAGCTAAAATTCCTTTTTCTGAAACCTCTGCTGCTAGTGCCTTGGTCATTCCATCAAGACCAAACTTACTAGAAGAATATGATGCACGATATTCTTTAGAGATAGTACTAAAGATAGAGGTCAAATTAACTATTCTTCCCCATTTATTTTTCTCCATAAATGGAATTACTGCTTGGCAAATTTGAAAAGGTACTCGTAAATTAACGCGTAGAATGCGATCAAAATCTTCAATATTTATAGAGGAGAATTCACTAATTTTATTAATACCTGCATTATTAACAACTATATTAATTTTCTGTTTCTTCAAATAATTAATAAACTTATTGGTAGAATTTTCATCAAGAAAATCTACTTGGTAATAATTTGATCCAATAGGATGCTTGCCATTTTTTTTTGTTCCAGTTGCAATAACTTCTAAACCATCTTGCAACAATCTTTCAGCTATTGCATAGCCTATACCTCTTGTTGCTCCTGTTACCACTGCACGATATTTTATATTTTCCATTGATACATTTTTATTTAATTATTTTGTTGTCTTTTGAATATAGTAAGAATAAATAATATGATCTAAAATCATATGCACATCTTCTACCAGTCCATATTCATTTTTAGGAGCACTAACATGAAAACTTATATCTGAAATTGATTTCAAATAACCGCCATCAAAACCAGTAATTCCAATAATCTTACACCCCAATCCTTTAGCATAATCAACAGCTTTAACAATATTTGGAGAATCTCCACTACATGAGATAGCAATCACAATATCATTTGGATTAATAAGCCCCTTCATCTGCATAAAAAAAATATTTTCATATCCAATATCATTTGCTATTGCACTTACCACTGGACTATTGTCCCCTAGACTCATAACATCAAAATTAACGATGTCTCTTCTTCTTAAACCGGCACCCAAATCATTCACCATATGTGATGCAGTAGCAGAACTTCCTCCATTACCTATAATATATATTCTTGATTTATTTACTAAGGTTAATTCAAGCTCATCAATAATATCACTTACAACTTCTGCATCAATATCATCCAAAATATGCTTTAATCTTATTAAATAATCTGTGACAAAAGGTTTAATTTTCACATTTTTCTCCAAAAAAATAAATTAGCAATTATCAGGGTTTGCAATATTATATTTTTTTCTCCAAGAAGGGTCAGCATAATATATTTTAAATACTAGCTTCATTGTTTGGAGGGCATCATCTGAATTTCCATTAATAACCTGCTTATTATTCACAATGCAGTCTATAAATTGATCAATCTCAGAAGTCCATGAATTATCTTTGTTATACTTTGTTATTTGCTCCATTGGATCACCAAAATCATTATCAGGATCGGCCTTAACAACAGTCAAAGTTTCAGCACCATAACTCTTCGTCCCTGATAGAATTCCACCTAATATCACACTACCCTTCTCAAGGTTAATATCCAAATGAAACCTGTGCCTCCATTGCGTTGCTGATGAATTTAACATTGCCACAATACCACTATCTGTCCTCATTAAAGCATATGCATTATCTTCTACGTCATATCCCCAATGACCATTAGATATAAAACTACTCACCTCATTGAACTCTCCTCCAAATAATCGCATAAGATCAACCATATGTATCCCCTGATCAAGCAGAACTCCGCCGCCAGATATTTCTCTTTGAGTTCTCCAATCTGGCTGGTTAAAAGTTATTAACTTGGCCTTACCATAAACACCACGCATATTAATTACCTTACCCATTTCGCCTGAGTGCACCAATTTAAGTGCATCTTGCACTGAGTTGTGATAGCGATGGTTAAAGCCGTACATTAACCTTAAGTTTGGATTCTTTTTTTCAATTTCTAAAACTTGAGTAATATCTGAAATATTTTTACCTGGAGGCTTTTCACAGAAGACGTGAAATCCAGCCTCAAGCCCAGCAATAGTAACTTCTGGCGCAATATCATTAGTCAAACAGACAATTAATATATCTAGGTCTTCACTTAATAGTTGCTTATAAAGCTTATAGCTTTTAATTCCATTTACTATAGAAACATCTTCAGGAAAAACTTGATCACAAACTGCTATTAATTCTAAATTTGGGTTTTTTTCAACACAATCATGCCTTCGCTTTCCGACTACACCATATCCAGCTATTCCAACCTTTAACTTAACACTCATTATTTAAACCAGAAGCCACGTAATAAATCTCCCTTCATTAAATCATCTAAAGAACTTTGAATATTAGCCTTTATGTCTTGATCTATTTCTTGCTCGTTAATACTTAAAAT
>ENA-OSJC01003327-OSJC01003327.1-marine-metagenome-genome-assembly--contig:-NODE-3327-length-11537-cov-4.523386_pt1 | contig 11537 bp, 18 predicted proteins | sample MGYA00237885_ERZ534234 | MGnify/ENA primary metagenome ERZ534234 (study PRJEB26413, sample SAMN06343907) | marine metagenome | isolation source: coastal waters | place: Atlantic Ocean: West Antarctic... | reverse complement strand
CAACTAAAAGTTATTGCCGAAGAATCGTGAAAGTGTCACTATGGTTTAAACCATAGCCCACTGCTGCTTATGCAGGAACCTGACCTAGATAACCTTTTGGTTTGGTCTGCGAGAATCAAATCTGCGCTTAGCCTGAGAGCTGAAAACTGATTTTGTCTCAGGGGAGTACGACCTAGTTATAATCGTATGCGGTGGCCAAATTGTTGAACCATCGATGCCTCTCAAAGTAGCGAAAACAATAACTCAACAACGCATTTCACTGGCGGATAGTGATCGGTTTTAGGTGTGAACAGTCAGCCCGTTTTTACGTTAAAAACGAAATGGCGAACGGCAATGACCGTCTGGTATTTTCACGAAAATACTTAGCTAGTTCTTACGCACACATCGAGATTTTTATGAGCTTTGATCCCATTGCAGCGACCGAAGCTGCCAAAAAGACCCGTGCATTACGCAAGGGAAAAAACTACAAAAAACGCACCTCCAAACTTGAACCATTCCGCGCAGAAATCGCCAAAATGTACACACATGGCGCATCCCTTGAACTGATTGCTCTGCACCTTGAAACTGAACACAAGCAATATGCAGCACGCAGCACCATCCTCCGATATATCCATTCAATCGGAGTAACACGTAATGGCTAAAGGGCACTTCGCAAAATCAGAGAAACAAGCCGCTTCTGTCATGAAAGAAATGCAGGGGAAAGATAACGCCATAGAATCGGTGGGAACGGCTAGGAACTACGAGCAATCTCTGAAAACTTGCTGCGATTATCTGAAAGAGTTCAAGCTTGGATCGCTCCGCGAAATGACCCAAGAGAAGGCCAACACCTACTTAGAATTACGTGCTCAAGAATGTTCACAAAAAACAATCGACATGGACCGTCAAGCCCTCCAAGCCATGATGCAACATGTGACACACCAACTTTCAGAAAAGGCCAAACTCGATATCGTGCCATCTAAACGTGAGACGATTGAACAATCTAGGTCCTATACACCACAGCAAGTTAACGCGATCACTCAACACCAAACCGAGCACCACGCACTCTCAACCGAACTTTGTTATGCCGCTGGCCTACGCGCTCACGAGCTACACTCTTTGCGCCCTTCTGGTGAAGTGTCCCCAAGCCCAAGAGATGTGCATCAAGATAAATTCTCTCACCTCCCCAATGACACCCAAACCTATACCGTAGAAGGTAAAGGCGGTTTGATTCGTGAAGTGCAAATTCCCAATCATTTGGTTGAACGTTTAGAAGAACGTAGACTCGACAGCCCCAAACATATTGTTGATCGTGGCGTGAATTACGAATCGCACTACAACCTAGCCGGTGGCCATAAATTCTCTGATGCATTCAGCAAGGCAAGTTCTCGAGCTCTTGGCTACTCTAACGGAGCACACGGCCTACGTCACAGCTACGCACAAGACCGATACGAACAACTCGCGAATCACTTTGAACGACTCGATGTCATGACCATCATCTCTCAAGAACTTGGGCATTTTCGTCCTGATATTACCGAGGTGTATTTACGATGATTTGGGGATTGTTGACCGTAATCGTGATTGGCTTGCTCATACTCTTTGCCGCGCCCTATATCAGCTTTTTAGCACCGGGCGACCACATTTGGCTTGTAGATACCACAATAAAAGAAGAGCCAGTACTCCTCGCTATAGGTTCCGAGACCCTTTGGATTCAATGGCAATCATGGGTTTACATATTCTTGTTTAGCCTCATTACAGCGTTCATTTTAGGTTTAATTTACAACGGCATTCGCACATTCTCAGATGAATCGTTACTAGAAGCTAAGCAAGAATTAGCTAAAAAAACGAAAGAGCTCGAAAACATAAAGCGAGAATACCAAGCTCAAGTTGAACAGGATGTCGTAAACAAACACGCCAAAGAAGCGAAACAACTCAACAAAAAAGAAAACGAGATCTACGCTATCAAGCAACAAACAGAGAACAAGGAAGTGGCGTTACAAAATCAAATAAGAATAGCCAATCACGCACACCGTCGACAAAACCAACAGACACAGAGTAAGTTAGGTCAAAGAGATCGACTGAGCGCAGAGAAGAAAATAATGGCCGAGTTCTTAGATGAAATAGACTGGAAGTTCACGGATGGAACCAAAATTACGTATAACGCTCTAGCAAGATTAGCAAAGAAACATAGAGGCCATTAATCAGATAACGACCCTAAAAAGGGCTGTTATCTGATAAGGCTTGTTTAGTGCCACATTTACAATTTGCCAGACGACTTCCAACGGAAGTAAGTTCTTCGACTGATACCAAGCTCAATCCAAGGTTCATTTAAACTCGGTCTACCTCCACCTTTTGAAGATTTACCACCTTTCGCCCCTTTCTTAGCTTGGCTCTGACGGAACTTCTCCGGCGTGAACTCTCGATACGTCCAGTTAGCGATCGACTTAGCTATCGCTTTCACTTCTGACACAGGCAAAGGCACTTTAAATTGGGCATTAATGGCTTCTACGTGGTCGTAGACAGCCGAATTCCATTGACGCTTGTAATTAGGCGCCCAAAACTCTCGAATCGCCTTATAACTCCACTGACGCACCGAATCAAATAACTCACAATTACGTCCTAACCCTGAAACTTCGCAACCACGTAACGGGTGACCTTTAAGATCGAGATAATCCGCCAGTTCATCGAGCGTATATTCGTGCTCAGTCCAAAACTCATTTTTCCAATGTGAGTGCAGTGGGTTTTTCGTCAGTAGTCCTGCAAAGCCACGATCTGCTTTTAGACGCTCTATCATTGCTGACTCAATCGCAGCTGCGTAGCGGATCGGTTCGCTATGTGCGATGTCAGACGTACAGAACGGAACTTTCAAGCGATAAGCAATGTGAGCGTGTGCGTTCTCTGGATTCTTTGAAGTCCAATATGGCGCTGGAAGATCGTTGTCGTACCACGCTAAAACGCCCCCTTGTCGATCAATATCAAAGACAAGGTAAGTGACCAACTTCGGTTGATTCACTTGCAGGTATTTTTTCTTAATCGCTGTGCTTTTTGGCCGTATGTAAGTGACACCGAGTTCATCAGTGCAATACGGCTTATGAGGAAGCGTCTCGAATAAATCGAGTTGAAGAGCATTTGATTGTTCAGCTTTCACACATAACTGCACTTATGGCGGTTATGTGTGGATTGTGTTTGTCTATCCATGTGTTAAAATTACCTTAAGCTTTAGCCCTGATAACTCTCCATTCCGCCAAGTTTGAATGAGTTTCGGGGCTTTGTTTTATCTGGAGTTAATCTTACTCCTCAATACCTTACTTCGCAATTTCCCTTCTCTTTTCTCGCGAACGCTCACAAAAAAGGCCGCTATAGCGACCTTTCAAAAGTCATTGTTCTACCGAAACACTACACTTCGCACTAAGTGCCGTTATGGTAAATCAAACAACTTCTTCCCAATCTGCATCAAGAATATTTCCTCTTCCTCGATGCATTAAGAATGATGGGTGAACATTCCATCTATGTCCCGAATCATCTAAAACAGAAATTGTCTTTTTATTTTTTCGAATCACGACTCCACTCACACCATCTTCACCAGGAGGTTCAAAGCGAACCTTATCCCCAATGGAAAAGTCATTCATAAGACCGGATGTCTTTTGAACATCGATCTCTTTTATCCGTTCAACAACTCTATGGTTAAGCTCTAGTAGCTCTTTTTTTGTTAACTTGTTTAAATCAAACATAAATACGTACTCAGACGATACAGTGATAATTTATAATGAATGAACAAGACCTATATGATCAAGCAGTCACGCTACTAGCTAAACGTGATTATGCCTCTGGTGAAATAAAACGATGCTTAAAGCGTTACTCATCAGATGAAGATTCAATAAACTCAGTAATGGATCGCCTTATCTCGCATCATTACCTCGATGACTCAAGGCTCATCGAAAAGGAGATAAAGAAACAACTCGCCAAACGTCATGGACCAAGCCGAATTAAACAAGAGCTAAGACAAAAAGGGCTAGAGTTACTTGCTATAGAACAGGCATTAGAAGATCTGGATGTGGATTGGTTTGAACTAGCAGAAGAACTGAGAATAAAGAAATTTGGTGATGAACTTCCAACAGACCCCAAAGAGAAAGCTAAGCAGATCCGTTATCTTCAATATCGAGGACACACAATGGGTATCATCATGGAACTGCTATCAAATTAAAAACGTCCAATAGAGGTATTTTATGGATTTACCCCTACGCATGTAAAAATTCATGATCCAAGAACGGCTCCCAATCGGGAGCCGTTCTTGTGTCTAAATCTGAGTTCGCACTAAGTGCCGTTATGTTAAAAACTGCGTCTTACAGTCTGTGACATGGCAAAGTGTAGCCGTTCTTTAAGCTCTTTTTGTTTTTCAACTTTATTCTTGATTCCCAAAAAACGTCTAATCATTGCCATTATTGCCACCTTAGTAAATTACTAATAATCAAAGCAATTTAAATGCCAAAACAACAATAAGTAATACTTCGTACTAAGTGCCATTACGTTAAATCAACCACCTGAGCACAACGAACATTATCGTATTATTAATGATTAGACTTTTTTTTGATTAGGTTAATTATTCCGGTATCACCACTTTCTTTTGCTACATCTAACGGGTGTTTTCCATTTATAGTTATGTCATTTACTTTTGCACCTAAGATGATGGCACTATTAACAAGCCCCCAATTACTGGTGTTAATGCCATCAATAAGTTGTTGGTCTGCACGAGTTAATGATTTTTCTTTTGTGGCAGTATTTATCTCTAATTCACTGCCACAATATCTACATTTTATTGCCGCAGCTTTTATCGTTTCAGAACAAAAATCACACTCTTTTGTTTCAGGCTTAGGCTTCTGGTTTTGTGGGGTTACCTGTGTTTCCCTTTGTAATTGCACACTATTTTTGTTTGATTTTAATTGGTAATTACAGTGCATACATACACTTGCAGAAGCATCAACATTCCCTTTACATGATGGGCACTTTTCAACATTACTATCCCCTACAATAAGTAATATTAGTGCTGAAACTACAGGACTTATGATTAAAGCTATAATAAACCAACCTATACCGCTTCGATTTAAATTGTTCGCCCAAACCCCAATTAAAATCGCAAAACAAAGCCACATTCCAAGCCACATAACTTCCACTACAAATCTCCTTATAAAATCCTAGCGGGAAATTATATACCCAAGCGATTTCAAGATACAAAATTGAAGGTTTGAAAGTTATGATCTGCACCAGTAAAACTGGACATCAGGCTAAGAGAGAAACGTTATCAAACCTCTAAAAAATCGGTGGTCATTATTCCTGTTATGTTCAATGAAACCTAGAGAGAAGCAAAAACACCGATAGAGCGTCCCCTTTCGGCTACGCCGAACCCCTACCTCGTTGCCATCACTTTATGGCTGAAGTATCGGGGTTCATTTCACGCTTAACCTTGGGGTTTTCTCTCCCTTTCGGGCTGCCCTACGCTGTGCCGTCAGTGACTCAAGAACCTTTGCAGTTATTTGAATCATCCACCTCAGTGGCACACACCAGACCGTATTATCATTGAGCCTTACTCGATGCCTAGCAGCTGTAGCACCGTGACCTATTACGTCATTTCGGATCTAGTTCGTTCGCTGGCTACCTCAGGTATCCCTTGATCGGTAGCAGGATGCCATTGCCCACCCAAAACATCTTGATTCCAAATGGGCCTAGGGAATACTTGAAGTGCTTAAATGATATGAGCTATCATAAAAGAGCTTACCGACCGTTCAAAATCGTAAGTATTCCGACCAAAACCGACCCTGCAAGGTCGGTTTTGTCACATCTGGGGAAAGAGATTAATCCCAAAGGTGTGTGATCTCAATGCTCTTCTTGCTACGAATAAGTGTTCTCCACAAAGTGCAGTTATCGTTACAACAAATCCCACTGCTCACTGATTTGATTCATCATTGCTTCATGTAGCACCCCAGCAAAAGGTTCATCACATTTTTCATGAATAAAATCATGCGCGATATCAGAAAAGCAACCAATGCATGGACATGGTGACATCATCTTATGCGTTCGTGCCATATCCAAAAGGTGCACCTCAACCTCTTTTCGCATCTGCACTACTGGGCCAAAGAGAGTTTCTAATTCTAGAATCTCTTTTTTTCGTGATGACTTTTTTCCCATAGCTGAATTCTCGATAAACAATTTGAGGTTAGATCGTACCATAAAGGCCAAAATCGGTGTCATTATTCCTATTATGGTAAATCCTCCCTCTTGTATTACAATGCATACAACGCAATACAAGAGGGAGACCACCATGCCATCTATGTCGGTAAGAATTCCTGACGATATCGAGCAAAAGTTAACGCAGCTTGCTGAATCAACAGGCAGAACAAAGTCTTGGATAACAAACCAAGCTATCCAAGATTACTTAGAGCGTGAGCTTTGGCAGATAAATGAAATTAAAGAAGCTCTTAGCGAAGCTGATGCAGGTCATTTTGCTAGTGCAGATGATGTGAAAAGTGCTTTCTCTAAGTGGGGTATGAATGCAGATTAAATGGCTAAAAAAAGCGTTAATCAATTTAGAGCATTCAGCTGAATACTTACAGGAACAAAACCCTCAGTCAGCAAGGGACTTTGTTAAAGAAGTTCACGAACTAACAGAACTCCTGAAAGCAAACCCAGCAATGGGACGACCAGGGAGAGTGTTCGGAACAAGAGAACTAATCTTGCAAAAGTTTCCTTACTTAATACCTTATCGAGTCAAAGATAATCGCATTGAGATACTAAGGGTATTCCCTACACGCATGAATCAACCAGATTTTTGGTAACTCAATAACTAAGAAAGGCTCCCCATCAGGAGCCTTTCTTGTAAGTGGTCTTCGGTTCGCACAAAGTGCCGTTATGGTAAATGAGCACTTAACACAACGAGATTTATGCTCAATTCAGCACGAAATTCAACTTTATTCATATTCACAATAAGAGTAAAATCCCCAAAAAAATGAGATACTGCTTCCAAGTAAGGGTACAAATGATATTTGCTTATACATGTCCTAAATGCCAAAAAGAGCGAGCTATTGCCCGAATAAAAAAAACATTTCCTGAAAGGGCATTTTTCAAAAGAAATCAAACAAAATGCCAGTGCCAACACTGTCAGCATGTTTTCTTCATCAATTGTTCGGCATGAATCCCCCCTTCCGAACAATTGATGAAATTAAGCCAAACAATTTTGGTGTTTATTATTCCTATTATGTTCAATTGCATCCCCATACAACGAAGAACGGCTCCCAATCGGGAGCCGTTCTTGTATCTAAATCTGAGTTCGTATTAAGTGACGTTACGTTAAATGGATCGTTTTCTTCTCTACCGAAATTATGGATAAGAAGGGATACCTTGGCTATTTCAGGTACTCCTTAGACACATAACTAATAAAAACTTAGAAACGAAGTTAAAACACGTAAGCAATACCCATGTTCACCGAAGTGTTCACACCGCTCTCAATTAACGGGCTACCTTCGATATCTCCCTCTAGGTTTGTGTAACGAACCCCACCATTCGCTCGTATATTAGGTGTAATATGCACATACCCCGACAAGCCAATAAAGTATTGTCCATCCCAGCTGGCATCAAAAGATTCTAAAGTGTCACCATTAGCAGCTGCGCGATTAGACTCGGATTGAGAAACACCATATAGATGATTGTTTAGTTTTTCACTGTTGTATGAATAGCCAATAGAAGGTGTAAAACCCCAACCTTTTTGACGAATTGGGAGACGCCAAGAAACTTCGGCATATAAGCCATTGTGTGTATCTCCAACATCAGTACCACCACCGGCCTCAAAGATACCAGCCAAAGTAATCACTTGATATGAAATACCACCAAGTACGCTTGCTTCACGCTCATCAACATATTTATTTATTAGTTTGTTATTTGAATCTTCTGGCTTAAGAGTCCGAGGGTCATAAACCAATCGAAAGATCACGTTTTGCGTAGACCCGACAGGGGCTAAACGATAGCCCGCAGTAAAGCCCCGTAAAAAAAGATGCTCACCTTCATAACCGACTAAAGGAATCACGGTTTTGTTTGAATCGGTATCTTTATACACTGCAGGAGAGTAAGAAGCCGCTACACCTAAAGACCATTGAGAAATTTTCGCTTGCGTAATAGTAGGGGTAGATATGATAGCTGTTACCAAAACAGCTTTAAAAAAACAATTCACGAAGTCACCTAGATTTATAGAACAATAGAGTGCAAGGAGAATATGGAACACCACTCCAATAAACAAGAGTGCATAAAAGAGTGAGTGCGATTTTTTCAAAAATGACGTTCAACCACCCAAAAATCGCATCTTTTAATATTCAATGATACGATCATATAAACAGTAAATTGGCTAAGTTAAGCTCCTCCTGAACAAATCTAAAAAAAACAAAACTCTACAACTAGCCATATCTCGACTAGAATTTTGATTATTGGTGACTTGAAGTGAATCCTTGGCATTTCAACTCCAAACAAGAACGGCTCCTCTTGAGGAGCCGTTCTTGTGTCTAAATCTCGGTGAAGATTAAGTAGCACGAAGTGAATGAACGTTCATTCACTTCGTGCTAGGTGCCATTATAATAAATATCTCTTAACTTACAGGCACAAAAAAGCCGGTGACCTTGCGATCATCGGCTTTTAGGAAGTATTCTAGTGTCCGCTTAGGAACTGTACTCGAATGCTTAGTTGGCGCTTTCATTCTAGTACAGGTGGGCTAGCCTTGTCACTACCCACAAAAAATACAATCCAACGACAGAAATCATTCCTAAGCCAGCGCAGCACTCTAAGACGGTGTATTGATGACTCACTTGACCGACATACTTTACAGAGAACTTTTCAATAAAATCCTACTAAAGTAATCACGAACTAGTGACGAGATGAAACGAGTTTTAGCTCATGGTCCTGGAAGTTCACCAAAGAACTTAGCCCCATGCGGTCTGGTCAACCGAAGAAAATAGACGCTCGATAACTGCCCGGCTCTTTAAATAAACTTACTAACCGTCACTTTGTAGTAAATCCCCAATTAGAAGAACAGTCACATAGACGCTTGAGGCTTTGACAAGCCAATAGATGAGGTCGCTAACGCTCCTTGTTTATTCTTTCCATGAGCAACGTCTAAGATGACCTTATGCTTAAATGTCATCATAAAAAGATAAAGAAAATATCACATTAGAGATATCTAAAATAAAAGCTGTAAGTTCCATTTTAACCGCTAATTTTCGGTGTTCATTATTCCTATGGTAAATTATCAATTTTGTATTACAATGTAATCAACGTAATACAAGGAGACTTACCATGCCATCTATGTCAGTCAGAATCCCCGAAGATATCGAACAAAAACTAACACTACTTGCAGAGTCCACGGGGCGAACAAAGTCATGGATTACCAACCAAGCAATTCAAGATTACCTAGTTCGTGAGCTTTGGCAGATTAATGAAATCAAAGACGCTCTGAATGAAGCTGATTCGGGACAGTTTGCCAATAAGGAAGAAGTGCAGGATGTATTCTCTAAGTGGGGCGTGAATGCAGATTAAGTGGCTGAGAAAAGCCTTAGTCAACCTAGAGCAGTCCGCGGAGTATCTACACGAACACAACCCACGATCATCACGTGAATTTGTTCAAGAGGTCTATGACTTAACAAACCTCCTAAAAACAAATCCCGCTATGGGCCGCACAGGCCGAGTGTTTGGAACAAGAGAGCTTGTCCTAAATAAGTATCCATATCTCATACCTTATCGAGTCAAAGATAACTGTATTGAGATTTTAAGAGTATTCCCTACTCGCATGTCTCAACCTGAATTTTGGTAGTAATAGTTTGATACCAATAACGAAAAAAGGCACCTTCAAAGCGACCTTTCGAAGTGATACACAGAGTGCAATGTTGTATAAGGCTCGAGGTAGGCTATAGTTAAGTGGCTAGCTAGGCATTGATTAGCTCAAATCTACGCAAAAGGACCTTGCCAAGAAATGAGTGGTCCAGATTGTATCTCATTTCATTAATTCCCCATCAGAACCGAAAAAAGCCACCTACGCACTAAGTGAAGTTACGTTCATACATAGCTATCGATGTTCGTTTTTTATCCACAAAAATGGTGGGTAACTCTTATAAAAACGATCGCATCAATGGGTTACCTACAAGCAATCTAAGTGCGCACTACGACAATTACGTAATTCTTATTTCAGGTATCCATTAAACACATGACTAAGAAGGGATGAGTCTTCATCTTGATTAGTCATCTCATTAAACATGCTTTTTAAATCTCCTTTACAGTCATGCTTAAAGAGGAATTTAGCTAGAATGTTAACATCACTATTGATCACCTCCTCTAAAAGATTTTCATCATAATCCCTGATTAGAGAACAAGTCCCACCTTCCCAATGAGAACAACATTGCTTCCCACAAGCCATAGAATTCCTTAGTGAACAATATCAACTATACATTTAAAGAATTTTATACTGTAAATATATAAGTAAATGTGAACTGGCCTTTAAGTTGAGAATATCAAAAAAATGAATCTGAATAGCACCAGTAAAACGAAACTGTCCACCTAAGATAAAAATGGCTAGCAAACCTCTCAAAAACCGGTGTTCATTATTCCTATTATGGTAAATAGCAAAGTTTGCTATCAGAAATAGACCTCAGAAGCCCTCAAACGCTCTTAGCGAAGATTTTGGACACTTGATCAAGGCAATATGCTTCCATAGCACCTTGTAAGTTTGTAACGATTTCAGGGCGATTTACAGGGCAAAAACTAGCGTGTTCATTTGAAACCAAAAACGCCCTCTAAGGGGCGTTTTTCTATCTTTTAAGTTCATTCAAATTTAATGAATCGCAAACTTCGAATAAAGACCAGGATCTTTAGATATAAGCATTAAAACCTTACTAGCCAAACCAGTTGGATTCCTGCGCCCTTGCTCCCAACTTTTCACTGTATCAACGCTTACATCTATAGCTTGTGCCAACTCTTTCTGACTTACATCAAGTTGCGCTCGAATCGCCTTAACATCCGCGATCTCATAACGAGTAACATTTGCAGGAGCCAACGTCCCTTGGGCTATCGACTCTGCTTGCTTCATCGATGTATAAAGCTCGTCAAAAATACTATCGCTCATTGTCATACTCTCTCTTAATCGATCTCGACACTTCTTTAAGGAGGTTTTTCTCTTTCTGAGTTAAAGAGTCCTTTCTCCCTTTCTTGTATAGCAACACTAAGTGAACCACATCAGGTTGGACCAACAAGTAAATCGTTCTATAACCGCCACTCTTACCTGTCGATTCACCGGCAAGGCGAATTTTTCTTAACCCTCCCGTACCGACAATCACAGAGCCGACTTCTGGATTCTTAATAATATCCGACTGTAGCGTTCGAAACTCTTCATCACTAATCATATCTTTGCGCTGAGCTTCAAATAATGGGGTTTCGATAAACTCTAATGCGTGATTAATAACCCGATCCTCTCCTAAAATCATAGGAGTACATTGTACTCCTTGCCAGTAAAATATCACGATTCATTTACGTTTTTT
>ENA-OSJC01003325-OSJC01003325.1-marine-metagenome-genome-assembly--contig:-NODE-3325-length-11542-cov-3.494374_pt1 | contig 11542 bp, 6 predicted proteins | sample MGYA00237885_ERZ534234 | MGnify/ENA primary metagenome ERZ534234 (study PRJEB26413, sample SAMN06343907) | marine metagenome | isolation source: coastal waters | place: Atlantic Ocean: West Antarctic... | reverse complement strand
TTCAAGGTGCTAACAATTTCATGTTAATGAAATAAGCACAAACTATTAAGGAGTCGGGGCTTCGGCCTCGACACCTTTATTTTTATTAATTTATATTATATTATATTATGGCTAAAAAAGCTAACACAAAGAAAGTCTCACCACAGGCAGACCCTGGAGATGAGCATATTGAAACAATGGAAGAAGTAGTTACAGAATTTTTTGAAGATACTGTAGTTGCAGAACCAAAGAAAAAAGTGGTTGCGGATATTCCAAAACCAAAAAAAGATACTTGGGAATTTAAAGATAGACTCTACAACTTAAAAGGAAGAAAAAGACCTTTAACCTATATGATAAAAGGAGCTAACATATACTACTTCGACGAAGAAAAAGGCTATGAGAGAGAGTTGAAGCACACTACAAACCAAAGAACTTCATTTGTAGATGAGATGAAAGGCGATCAAAGATTAGATCACATAGTCTTTAGATCTGGATCTTTATTTGTACCAAAAGAAAAATCGGTTTTACAAAAACTACTGTCTTTGTATCACCCACATAGGGACAAGCTTTACACTGAACACAAACCAGTAGAACAAGCGTCCAGCCAATTAGAGTGGTTAGAATTTGAAGCTGAGGCATTAATGGCCGCTAAAAATCTTGACATTGACATGGCAGAAGCTGTTATGAGAGCTGAGAAAGGATCTAGCGTATCTACCATGAGTTCTAAAGAGCTTAGAAGAGATTTATTGCTATTTGCTAGAGAAAATCCTTCACTGTTCTTAGAGCTAGTTACTGATGATAATATACAGCTTAGAAACTTTGGTATCAAAGCAACTGAGGCTGGCATACTTAAATTGTCTGGAGATAACAGAACATTTAGCTGGGGAACAACTGGTAGAAAACTAATGAACGTTCCGTTTGATGAGCATCCTTATTCAGCTTTAGCCTCTTGGTTTAAGACTGATGAAGGAATGGAGATTTACTCCAATATTGAAAAAAGAATGAATCAATAACAAAATAATATGGTCGTCCTTCGGGGCGATCATTTATTAAAATCGAATTTAATGGAAAAAAATAAATCAAAAGGATTAGGTGACACTGTTGAAAAAATCACAAAAGCTACGGGTATAAAAAGTATTGTTGACGCCGTTAACAAAGCTAGAGGTGTTAAGGACTGTGGCTGCAATAAAAGGAAAGGTATTTTAAATAGAGCGTTTCCTTATAAAAAATAAAAAATAAATATGGCTATAAGTATAGATACAGTATATCAAAGAGTTTTGGCTTTGGCCAATAAAGAACAGCGTGGGTATATAACACCACAAGAATTTAACTTATTAGCTGGTCAAGCGCAAATGGAGATATTTGAGCAATACTTTTATGATGCAAAGTCGGAAGATAAAAACCTAAAGAATTCAACAGAATTCTCTAATGTCGACGAGATATTAGACGAGAAGATAGCTATATTCAAAGCCTCTAGTAGTATTACTGTTTCTAGTGGATATGGGCTTTTACCGGGGAATCTATATAGATTGGGTAATATTTATAACAGTAACTCCATGGTAGAGCTAGAGGAGATAACTAGTACAGAAGCGATGTACTTGTTACAATCACCCCTAGCTATGCCAACTACTACTTTTCCCGCGTTTGTAAGGAGCACGTACTCCACTATAAAGGTTTATCCAAACCAAGCTAATATAAGTTGTAACTTCACAAGACTACCCACAACACCTCAGTGGGGTTATGTGGTTGTTAATGAAAAAGCACTCTACAATAATGGCGCTTCAACCAACTTTGAGATACATGTCGGTGATTCTTCGGAATTAGTCTATAAGATATTATCTTTAGCCGGTATTGTTATAGCTAAACCAGGTCTAGGTTCATATGGGGACCAACAAATAAACACTCAAAAAACTCAAGAAAAACAATAATAAATGGGATTATATAACGGCAACTTAGGAAATTATTATTCAACACCTAATACTGAGCCCCAGGGCGCTTATCAGTTCATAACTATAGCTGATATTATAAATAATTTTATGGTAGCTTATGTTGGTGAAGACAAAATACTACCAAGAGTATCTAGAGCTGATGCTAGGTTCCACGCTGCTAGAGCTCACCAAGAGCTTACTTATGACACATATAGATCTTGTAAGGCGTTGGAGTTGGAAGTTGGATCAAGCTTAGTCTTACCACTACCACACGACTACGTTAATTACGTTAAGATTACTTGGATGGATAGTGGTGGTAATTGTAGGGTTATGACTCAATGTAGTTCTTGTCCTAAGGATGCAATATCGTACATGCAAGATCCTGCTACTGGAAACATACTAACCGGAGCGGGTCAAGGGGAGATAATAGGCCAAAGAGTTATTACCGAGGGATACTATCAAGATACGACCACTGTAGATAACTCTAAAGAAAGAACAGAGCAAATGAGAAAGGATGGTACTTTTTGGTACATTCAAGAGTTTGTACCTGCTGTTACTGAAAATATATATGCGGTGGGAAGCCCAACAGTAGAACCCTCAAATGTTTTGGCAAATGCTGGTAGTGCTGGTGCCGCTAGCAAGCAAGATGAGATCAACGCGAGTTTCCTAGGGCAGAGGTATGGTATGGAGACTTCTAAAGCTAATATTAATGGTTGTTTTTGGATAAACTGTATGACAGGTAAAATCCATTTTGACTCTAATTTAGTTGGAAAAACTGTGACTATACAATACATAAGCGATGGTGTTGCTACTGACGGTGAGATGATGATACATAAGTTTGCCGAAGAAGCCGTATATAAGTGGATTATATACGCAATACTAAGCACTAGGTCTACACCAGATCCTCGAGCGGCTGTATTCAAGAGAGAAAGATTTGCGGCTATAAGAAACGCTAAGCTACGATTATCAAGTATAAAACCAGAAGAACTTATCTTAGTTCTAAGAGGAAAGTCTAAATGGATTAAACACTAAAATATGCCACAATTAAATAAAGGATTTTCTAAGAGCAAGATGAACAAAGACATGGATGAACGTGTCGTTGCTAGTGGTGAATATAGAGACGCTTTAAATATACAAATCTCATCTTCTGATGGTTCAGATGTTGGGGCAGCACAAACACTACTTGGTAACACATTAATCTCCTCTGGCATAGTCCCTGATGGTAGTAAGTGCGTTGGTAGTATAGCTCATAACAAAGAGGATAAAATATACTATTTTATAGCTGGTCCTAAGTATAACCACGGGGATCAAGAGGGTTGTTGGAAGGACTATATAATAGAGTATGATTTAAAAAAAGATGCCTTTAAATATGTTTTTGTTGATATATATAGAGTGCATTTAAAAACAACTGGTGTTTCAAGTAATAGGGATATATCTATTACGACATCTTCACCAGCCCTTAGCACTGTTAGAAGGGGTATGACTATTAATGGTTACGACAGCAATGGCAACCATATAGTATACTCAAATGATGCTCAAGCTACTGAAGTTATTTCAACAGGCACACCTCCCAACACTATAAACATATATAGCTCAAGTGTAGATTACAACACCACTACAATTCCAACCGGAACATTGCTGAAGCTAAAACCCCAAAATCAAATATTACGTTTTAACCGCGCTGCATCAACAAACAACCTCATAACAGGTATAAATATAGTTGATGGAATGCTTTTTTGGACAGACAATTACTCTGAACCAAAGAAAATAAACATAGAAAGATCTATAGCCGGTACTGGTGGTAGTGTAGCCTTACCTCCTGGTAGTAACCTTTTCGCTGGTGACACAACCGAATACCACACTAGACTATGCGTTACTCCTGATAATCACAATGAATTAAGAGTTAAGGTTAGAAATGGTAGTTTTCCCACTGGAATACCTTGGTTTGCCGAAGAAGAGAACGTTACTGTTATAAAAAAAGGACCACGACAATCACCAACTCTAATAATGTCTCAACATGAAGATGGTAGAAATGGGCATAACACTTTTTCAGAGACAGATGGTAGTTCATCACAGGTTAGAGGCGCAACTGGTTACAATTCGTTTTCATATCTAGTACCAGGAACGAGCCCTGGTCTTCATCAAATAAGAAAGCCTGGTGACGAGATAAAGAGTGTGTATGTTGCTAATCCTGTGCATTGGAAAGTGGGTGATTTAGTTATGTTTAACCAACAGCAAGATATAAATAGTGCAGAGGGTTTTACAGAGCATGATGTTAGAGCAACTGTAACCTCAGTACCAACAACGGTACCATCAAAAGGGCCTTATGATTTCATGATAGAATCTATTGACACCTCAGCGATTGACGAGGAGCAAAAGATATGGAATTTAAGATTAGTAGAAAAACCTCCAATGTTTGAGTTTAAGTTTGTTAGGTTTGGCTACAGGTATAAATACGAGGATGGTGAATACTCTACGTTCTCACCTTGGTCTGAACCTGCTTTCATAGCGGGCGAATACGACTACCTACCTAAAAAAGGTTATAATCTAGGCATGACAAATAGGTTGCGACAGCTAAAAGTAACAAACTATGTCACGGAGGATATACCGAAAGATGTTATTGAAATAGATATACTGTTTAAAAACGAAGCATCCCCAAATATATACAAAGTTGAATCTATAAAATCTACTGATGGGTGGAGTGTTAAAGGTGAAAAGCTTTGGCCAGACAAAATAAACTTTGAGATACAGACGGGTTTAAGTTCAAGCTTGGTAACTTCTGGGCTGGGAACTGATAGAGGTGAGTACGAGGTAGAGTCTGAGCTAATACATTCCACAGTTCCGTCAAACCAATTACTAAGGCCATATGACAACCTACCTAGAAGAGCACTAGCGCAAGAGGTTACTAGTAATAGATTAGTTTATGGTAATTACGTGCAAAATTTTGATCTAGTAAACACCGCAGCAAACACAGAGGTGAGGCCAATATTAAATTTGGTTTTAAGTGCAAAAGACACACCGCTTAATGCTCCAGAAGGAACTAGTGATGAAGCTCTAAATGGTGAGGACAACGTAGAGGGCTTTGCGCTACCGCGTAAGACATGTAGATCTTTACGTACATATCAGGTTGGAGTTGTTTATGGAGATAAATTTGGTAGAGAAACACCAGTGTTGGCTGGTGCCGGCGGTTCTGGTAGTTTAACTATTGATGTAGAAAACTCTAGCACTCAAAACAAGCTTAGAGTAGATATAGCTAGTCACGCTCCATCGTTTGCTCATTACTACAAGTTTTATGTAAAAGAAACTTCTAATGAATACTATAATCTAGCTATGGACAGGTGGTACGATGCTGAGGACGGTAACGTATGGTTATCCTTTGCTAGCGCTGATGTGAATAAGCTAGATTTAGAAACGCACATCGTATTAAAAAAGAAACACGACAAACACGAGCCAGTAACGGACACTGCTAGATATAAAATTCTGGCTATTGAAAATTCTGCCCCTAAGTTTATAAAAACAAATATAAAATCATTAGGTGCAGCTAAGAACGGTGGTACGGGTAATGGCACGTACATAGGAACATCAAGCCTAGGCTTCCCGATGGAAGATTACAACCAAATGTGGATTAAAACCACTGCTAGCGGGGTGTCAGATTGGTTTAACGTTGCAATATCAGAGTTAATGCCATTTATAAATGATGGTACTTTATTTATTAGGGTTAGAACTACAACGATAAAATCAGAGTGGTACCAAGTAACTAAATTCAAAACAGCTAGTGGGTTCTATAAGTTTACTACTGATAAGTCCTTTAATGAGGATGTGAACTTCACTTCAACGAATGGGGATTGGGATTCTAGAGTTGCTGGATTGAGGCTGGAGTTATCTAGGCATGTTATTGAGGATAAGAAAGAATTTGAAGGTAGATTTTTTGTTAAAATATATAAAGATTTAGTTTTAATAAGTAATTTACTCCAAACAATAGAACCAGAGTATAGGGTTGTAAACGCGGCGAAATTGGGTTATTGGAACCTACCTAAACAAAAGTATACACAAATCTATGGAGGTGATTTAGTGAACTGGGAAAAAGCTTGCATTTCTAATTGGGGAGAGCTTGACGCCTCTACAACTAGCACCTCGAGGTCTGCTGGTTGGACGGGGTATGATGGTATGAGCAATCAGGGTAGGCAATTTTTCTTTAAAACAGCTAGTAGTGGGTGGGTAAATAGCGAGGAAGATACGTGTGCCGCTAGGGATAATACTAGAAAGTGGATGTCAAAATCCGAGGGTAAATTTCACATCGATGCTATTTTTACTAGAGGTACTAAAAAGTGTAATGACTCTGGTAGTCTTGACACCGGTTGTAATAGATCTTCACTAACACACGATTGTGGTTCGGTGGAAGGCTCTAGGGGAAGAGGTGTTACTAATGGGGGTAAATCCATGGATATAGGGTATGTACATAATGGTGGTTCATTTAATAATTGGAAGAATGATGGTGATAAGGAGTTCATCTCAGCACTTACGACAACTGGTAATAACTTTAGATTTAGAGAAGATCCAGATGGTATAATTTACACGGTTACAGGCAAAAAGGGCGCCACAGCTGATGACTCGTTTTATGGTCGCCATCACACTTGGGATGAAACCACGTCCGAGGGAATGGGTAACAATAAATCAAGGTGGAGAATAGATTTTGAAAGAGCGGACATGCCAGGCGTTGGGCTTGGGTCAGGTCCAGCAAAATATCACCCAATTGGACCTAGACCAACAACTAAAAACCCTAATGTTGCAGAGCTTGGTTTTTATGGTGGTAGACATGGTACTGAGGAGTGGCAATTGACTGGTAGCAATGGTAGTGATACTAACCTAAGGGTTCCAGCTCCAGATGGTTTTGCTGTTAGCCAAATGAGATCAGGTAGTACAAGTTATGCTAATAGTATAACTGGTATATCAACAACTGGTATGAATCAAGCTAAGTATTATAGAGCACATACAGGGAAGTTCCACCACATAGAAATTGTTGAGCCAATGGAGGATGAGGACGGTGATTGGAGTTCAAAAAACCCAGCAGTTTGGGAGACAGAGCCGAAAGAAGACGTTGGTATGGATATATACTATGAAGCCTCTCCAGCTCTACCTATTAACATAAAGGCAGATACAAATGAACTGTTCGCTCCTTACGGTAGTTTGGTTAAGAGCACTTACAGTGGTATAAACGTACCACTAGGTACAACTGTAGTAGCTTGGAGTGACAACAAAGTAACACTTAGTAACTCAATAATTATTAGTGGTGGTACTGGTAATAGAATACAGTTCCTTAGACCAGATGGTCTAGCGACATCAGCTATAATGAACGAGGGAACAGGAACACATAGTAGTATACACATTAGGCCTTTTGATGTTGCTCCCGCAGAAAACAACAACCACTCAGATGCTCCCCACAATCAACCAGTAACATTGGCTTGGTACAATGCTTATGCGTTTGGTAATGGTATAGAGTCTGACAGAATAAGAGATGACTTTAATCAAGTCACTATAGCTAACGGTGTTAAGGCATCGACAGTAATGGCCACGGCATACAAAGAAGAAAGAAGAGCTGCTGGACTAATACACTCTGGTATATATAACTCAACTAGTGGAGTAAACGATCTAAATCAATTTATAGCCGCAGAGAAGATCACTAAGGACATGAACCCTGTTTACGGTAGTATACAGAAGCTACATACTAGGGATGGTGATATAGTTGTCTTTCATGAAGATAAGATCATGAAGGTTATGGCCGATAAAGATGCTCTTTTTAATGCTGACGGAAAAAAGAATGTGGCAATATCATCTAATTTCTTAGGGTCTGACTCTCCATTCGCAACAACGTATGGTATATCTACAAACCCAGAATCATTTGCGTCAGATCTTAGTGGTAGAGTATATTTTTCAGACAGAGCTAGAAGCGCTATTCTAAGGCTTTCTAACAGCGGTATAGATAATATATCTGATTACGGTATGCAAGATTGGTTTAATGACCACGTTAACCCAGAAACAACCCAGATACTTGGATCGTTCGATCAAAAGAAAGGCTTATATAACGTAACTATAACTGGTAAGGTGTTGGATGCAAACGATGACACCGTTATAGAGGATGTAGTTGAGGTTGGTGGTGTTTGTGATTGCAAGTCTAGTGATGGTAGCGATGCTGAAGTTTTAAGAAACAGTATAGTAGTGCCTTTTAAAAAGACACTTAGTTTTAGTGTAAAGAGTAAAGGGTGGATATCATTTAAGTCGTTTTTACCAGAAAACGCTTTAAGCATTAATAATAATTACTATAGCTTTAAAGGTGGAAACTTATATATCCATCACGATAACTCATTAAGGAATAATTTTTATGGAGAGCAGTTTGATTCTAGTATAACGCTATTATTCAACGACAACCCATTAGCTGTGAAAAGCTTTGCCACCTTAAATTATGAGGGTACTCAAGCTAGAATAACAAGTAATAACACCGATGCTTTGTATAGTAACTTGAATAACAAATCAGGTTGGTATGTGGATAGCATGGTAACCAACCTACAAGAATGCGACAACGTAGAGTTTAAAAACAAGGAAGGTAAGTGGTTTGGGTTTGTAAAAGGTGGTTCAACCAGCTTAGCTAATCTAGACGAATCAGAGTTCTCTGTACAGGGAATTGGGGTTGCGAAAGAAGTTGTTGGTGAGGGTCATATACCAACAGTGTGCCTTACGGTTACCCCAAATACGTGGTGTGACGAGATAGTGGGTTGCATGGATCCATTAGCTACTAACTATGATGCTACTGCTAATGTTCAGAACTCACCCGAAGACTGTGTTTATCCACCACCAGTACCTGGTTGTATGGATTCTAATTCCGATAATTACAGCGCTAACGCAGAGGTTGATGATGGAAGTTGTTTTATAGCTGGCTGTACAGATAATACTATGGCTAATTATAACCCGTCAGCTACGCAGGACGATGGGAATTGTCAAGCAGAACCAGAACCACCCTGTGTTGTAACGGTAACTTATCACAGTCACGTCAACCCTACTGAGCTAAGTAATTGTAGTGGTAGTGATTGCGCTGGGAACGGTAGTATTACTTGGTTGGTAGAAGGAACTTCTGATGCAACTTTTGGAGCGGCGAACGGTGGGGACGGACCTACAAGTCAATCGAATACTATGTTTGGGTTTCACGCCCATGAAGATGACATCAACACAACTCAGGTACATCTTCCCAACAGTAATGGTGGGGGTATATTACACGACCACTCAACCTTGACATATGTTTTTGACACTGTAAATGACACAACAATGGTTACATGGGGAGGTTTGGGGAATAAGTATGACTGGTACAGACTACAGGCCATGCACAACAAGCAGGGTGGTAGTTACGAGTGTAATGATGAGGATAAATTCACTGGACTAGCATATCAAGCTGAACCTATGTTTGAGATATGTGGGACGCCGGCATCGATAAACAACGATCTAGACGTATTCCCAGAAGGTAGTTTAAACCATTTCGGTAGTCCTCAGCCTTTTAGTAATCAATTTGATAATTTCTTTATCCACAGGATAGTAAGAGTTTTATCACGTAACGAGAGTAAGTGGACACACTTGTTTCCACAAGGCCACCCCAACAACAATGGCGTTATAAACTCACCTTGGCCTGGAACTGGTTTATGGGATAGACACGTAGATGAGATTGGGATGGTTGGAGCACCTCCACAGTTAAGGATAATAAGGGTCAAACACTTTGAATTGACTTTCGAGAATGTTGGATGTGTACGTAGGCGACTTGCCGAAGCATTAGAGGCGTATGGTTTACATACGTGGCACTGTGATGGCGCAGGAACAGGTGGTCCTGGTTGTAGTGGTGGACTTGGTGCTAGCACTTATTGGGGTGATTATGCTAATTGGGGTTACAACGGGTGGATGAGCTTACAAGGCGCTGATGACGCTATAGCCAATGGGGGTCCAAATAACCTCGTGCCTATACACGCACACTGGAACAACATTGATAGCACTGGCCCCAAACTTTACACTTGGACTGCTGTGCTTGAGGCTATGAATTCCTTACAAGACAGTGCTGGGGTTCATTTATTCAATTTTACACCTGGAGTATCATCAGAGTCAGACGTGTATGAGGCGCTTGAAGAATTTGACCACACTGATGGAACTGGACACCCATGCTCTAACGCGAAACAGGTTCTTCGAGTAACAACGCACTGTTGTGATGGTAACGGAAATCTAAGTGTTTCTGGATGTTTTTAAAGACATAATAAAAAATTAATATGCCAAATTTTAAGATAACAAGAAAAATAGAGAACTCTGACAACTACGGTTGTAATTGCTTTGCAACTAACCAGAAGGTTGGTCAAATAGCATCACCTGGTGGTTTACTTGATGGTGACATCATTTGGTACTTGGATGCGGACCCGGGTTATACCGTTAGCGTTGCGGATTTTGATATACCAAACACAACCCCAACGAGTGTTTCACAAACGACTACTAAAAGAACTTTTCAAGGTGCTGGTGTACCAAGCCCAATACTTGGAGTTGTTTTTGAACAACTTACGACAACGAGAATAAAGATTGGTATATACTTATCTCCAAACGGTACACATGGTATAAATGGTAGTGCGTTTACAATGCCGGTGACAAATGTAAATACAGCTTTGGATATAGTGGGTTGTGCTAACCCAGCGGGTGAAAGTCATAATTTCGAAATAACCTGTAATCATGGTGAGAAAGGACATCCAGAAAAAACTGTTAATGTAGATTCAGATCACGTGGGGGTGTTATCAGTAAGTCAACCAAGTTCTCACGTGCACCACGTTAGTGGTGTTATTACAAGTATATCAGATGGAGATGCTATGTTTACATATTTATTAAGTGCTCCATATTTGAAAAGATTTACGAGTGTGCCATCAATTAATATAAGCACATCTTTGTATCACTACTCTTCAATGGCTGATACTGATTCTGATGGGAACATAATATCGGTTTTATACACTATATTCAAAGGTGCGGGTAGTTCAACAAGCAACACAAATACCTCAAACGTGCCGGCTCTTGGCGTTAACAGTAGTTACGCAGCTGTAAGTACATTCCAATCAACAACTAGCTCTGGAGGCGGAGGCGGTGGCGGTTACTAATAAAAACAATATAAATGTCATATCACAATAACCAAAGTAATGATACTCGTGTGAATAACACATCAGCCCAAGTCGCTGGTGTAGAGGAGCTCGCTGCGTCCCTTCAAAGCGACTGCTACTCTAGCGCACCTCCAACAACTACGTCTTTAGATACTACGGTAGCTACCATAACTATAAACTCCAACTTAGATGACATACCTATCCCCGTCATTACAAATACAAATTTAATTTGTACTACAAAACCTAATATATTTAATAAGCCACAAGACTTTATAGACCCCGTGTCTGGGATTGTGGTTCAACAATCTTTATTAGAAAACTTCATTGGCCCAAGCGCTGTAACTCATAACATGAAGCTTTATGGTGATGCTGGAGCTCATTTTCGATTTTTTATAAAAGATATTACTAATAATAAAAAATGGGATTGGTATGTACATTCGGGTAATAGTAATTTCCCTAACGACGCTCAGTGGA
>ENA-OSJC01003323-OSJC01003323.1-marine-metagenome-genome-assembly--contig:-NODE-3323-length-11547-cov-10.173845_pt1 | contig 11547 bp, 26 predicted proteins | sample MGYA00237885_ERZ534234 | MGnify/ENA primary metagenome ERZ534234 (study PRJEB26413, sample SAMN06343907) | marine metagenome | isolation source: coastal waters | place: Atlantic Ocean: West Antarctic... | reverse complement strand
AGAATGACCTACTTGGAATCAGCTGAAGGAATGACAATCACTAAAGATAGGGCTTACAAGGAGTTTAAAGATCACGGCGCGACATGTGATTGGGTAGAATTTGTGACTTGGAAAGGAGAGAAGAAAGAGTATTTAGCAGAGGATGTGTTAGGTTGGTTAGGATATTAATTAAGGGTTGACTTATCGGAGGCACCTTGCTCATGGTGTCTCTAAATAACTTAACTTAAAGGAACGAACCCATGAAATACGAAAAGCAGTGCAAAGCAACTATTCGCAAGATACTACGTGCAGCCCGTTGGGACACAACCATTGCGGTTTTCGTTGATGACGAAGAAGGTTTCAGCGGCAACAAGCAAACCGAGAAGAGTATCATTGACACTGTTTTTAATGTTGACGAAAGCTATATTAAATTCGTTGACCTAACTACCAGTAAGACAAAGGGTGTTCTTCAGATAGTTCTTGATTACGACACAACACCTGAGGAAATTGTTTGTGATTATACCAGCAATAGGTTCACTGAGTTTCTAATTAGCAAGGCTGGGTTGTAACAATGGCATACAATAAACTTAGCACATATAAAACGGCTTGGACAGAGGATGACAAGGGTGGTTGTGTCATCTACACAAGGACAAGGATCGTTGATTGGACAGATAAAAAGGTTATCTTAAACTCTGATGGGTGGCAAACTGTCACAACAAAAAGAAAGATGAACCAAGCTAGCCATCAGTTTGGCCTAGGCTTTGGTGTCTATCAAAAGGATCATGTCTGGTATGTTGACACGCCACAAGGTGAAACCTTAGAATATTATGATGGTATGGAATTGAATAGAGAGGTGAACTAAAATGACATTTGCACAGTATTTAAGAATTGAAACAAGCCTAGGCGGTATGGGCTGTACAGATAAGCAATTTATCAGGGGCTGCTTGGATTATATCCTACCACAAGCTAGACACCACTGCCTGTACAGGACAGCAAGGCATTCATTTATTCGTGATGGTTTGGCATACCTTAACAAGGCTAGACGTTTAGCCTTCGAAACAATACCTAACAGAGAAAATAATTTGCCACCATGTGAGGGTGAGTTAATGCAAGCATGGCATTTAAATGAGGTGAGTAAACTATAACACAAAATAATGGTTGACATATCGGAGGCACCTTGTTTATGGTGTCTCTTAATAACTTAACCTAGAGGTGAACTAAAATGGAAACTATACTAAAGGAAGTGCAAGCGATCCGCAGTGACATTGAAACCTTAAGTGCTAACTTGTCAGAGAATAAACAAGACGCACAAAGAGGCTTAAATAAGTTGTCAATACTTGATGACTGTGACAAGCTAGAAAGTGTCATAAGTTATCTGGTAGATGCGGTCAATGATATGGACAGAATGAGGGATGATTTGAAAACATCTATGGATGATCTTAACAGGCTATCAGATGACATAGGCTTTGAGATGCTGAGCCAATTAGTAAGAAAGGTAAACTAGAAATGAAACTGTACATAGTAATCGCTTTTGAACCAGAGGATGGGTCTTGGGTTTGCCAAGGCGGGCCTTATGTTGCATGTTCTGATACGTGTCAAGGAGAGGCAGCTTGCTCCGCTTCAGAACATGCCCATGAGACAGGTCATAAAACTAGAATTATAACGGTTGAGGTATAACAATGAAACAACAAAACATTACGCTGCCTATTGGTGAACGTGGGCATATGTTGAGTATAGTACAAGGTGTGGGTAGTGGGTCACTGAGGGGGTTCCAAGTTGAGGTGGCTTTGCTTGATACTTTGGGTCAGTTAGTTAACTCAGGTCAATGGTGGCACGATGCCACATACGAGCAGAGACAAGAGGATTACTATGACGATGTGGTATCGGGTATTGATGCTGATGCTTTACAATGGGTGATTGCCAAGGCAAGAAAATGGGTGGGTATATAATGTCATACGCAAAAATAATATTAGCAAAAGCTGACAATCACGCCATTGACTGCTTTCTTGACGGTGTTGATGGAAAGAAAGAAGCTTTGGCAATTCGGAATGGCGATGGTATGTATCATGTTGTTGCTCTTGATGCCTCTATTTTAATTGGTGTCAGACGTAGCACTTTAAACCTTAAGCTTGAACAAGATGACAAGCCAACCTTTTACTATTCATAAGGAGAAAGAAAGATGTACAACATAAACTTATCATTTGAAGAGATGGACGTACTAAGAAATATAATACTATACGAAATAGAGAGTGATGAATTTGATACACCTGACTTTGCTGATGTTAATCTAATGGAGAAATTTTCACATCGTGCAAAGGTATTGCAGAAAGTAATACAGCTTATGAGTTGTACAACTAAGGAGGAGATAGGCAAATGATAAATCTACAGATAACAAAAGAACAGTTAAAGTTATTGAGTGAGCTTATAGATGATGACATATCCTTATTGCCTCACTCAGAGGAAGACTTAAGATGCATTGTCAAAACGAAATATTATGCAGAACGTGCAATGTTATTGTACATAATACAGGAGTTAATAGAAGAATGATTAAAGTTTTATTGTCAGGTTTAAACGGTGAACTATTCTGTTACCATACGTGCAAGAGTATGCAAGAGGCTAAAGAGTTGGTGCTAAAGTATAATGATATGCCAAATGTAAATGCTAAGATATCAGAAGAACCCATATGGACAAAGGTAGATTGAGATGGATAAGGAAAAGCATAAGACACCCATACGCACAAGTCAGATAAGAAACATTGAAGTAGTTGATGATGCTGATTGGCTTAAGGAAAGTGAACGTGTCCAACAGTATGAGGAAGAGCTAGGAGAATGCCTATCAGTAATGATACCTAAGGGATATAACCTATAGAACCCTTGTTAGGGACAAGCCCTAGGGTAACAGCATTTTAACATCTGTCAAGAGGAAAAAGCATGGGCTATGAAACTAATATTAGAAGGGAGGGCCGTGAGCTTACTGTCATAGGTCAACTATGGGAGGATGGTGCAGGGTTATGGGATACATGGGGTGACACAGGTACTACGTTTGAGGTACAGCACGAGCCTGAGTTTTCTATCGTTGAGTTGTATGATGACAACGATAAGATAGTTTCACTTTCTACCTTGACACCTAAGGAGATACTTGTCATCATAGATATGTTCACACAAGATTATTGGGATCACATATTATGAATTGGTTAAGCCACAAAGAATGCCCCTACCAAGACTGCAGTAGCAGTGATGGGTTCAGCTACAACACTGTCAGTTGTTCGGGTAGGTGTCACAGTTGTGAAAGAAAATACCCCAAGTCAAAGGATGCTAAGTTTGATTGGGCTGAGGAAACATACCCCACGATGGGGAAAGATAAGGATGATTGGGCCATGATGCCACAACAGACACAGATTAAGACAGTACCTACTGAGTTACTCACACCAGTATACCGCACGGTCAGGTCAATAGGCCAAGACACCATGAAATTTTATAACGTAAAGACGTACGTTGATAGCAAGGGTAAAGAGATTAAACAGGACTACCCATACCCATCAGGCGGTATCAAGACTAGATTTTTCCCAAAAGAATTTAGGGCGTTGAACCTTAAGTCAGATGAGTTATTTGGTATGAACCTATGGAACGCAGGGTCAGGTAAGATTGTCACCATAACTGAGGGTGAGCTAGATGCTATGTCAGCCTATCAGATGTGTAACAACCCCAAGTATTCATCTGCCTTTGTGTCACTACCATCAGCCACACCGTCCAGTAAGTTATGGGCTAAGGTATCTGAGTGGATAGGATCGTTCGAAAAGATTATACTATCCATTGAGCATGATGAACAGGGTAATGCTGTAGCTCAGCGGATAGCTAACCTATTCCCTAACAAGGTGTACCGTGTACAGCATGACAAGTACAAGGATGCTAATGAGTTCTTAGAGGCTGGTGAACGTAACGCATTCTACAATGCATGGTTCAATGCTAAGAAGTATACGCCTGAGAATATCATCAACACATCAGATCAATTCTTAAAGATGTACAACAACAGCGACAGCCATGTGTATGTTGAGACAGGCATACAAGACTTCGATGACCTATGCATGGGCCTAATGCAGGGACACTTCACACTGTTCAAGGCACAGACAGGCATAGGTAAGACTGAGTTCATGCGTTACTTAGAGTACCACATCCTTACCAACCACCCTGAGGTACGCATTGCAGCATGGCACATGGAAGAAACTAAACTGAGGTCACTACTAGGCTTGGTGTCATACGAATTGAAGCAGAACCTAACACGCAAAGACCTGATAGCTGAGGCACAGGCAGAGCAGAGGGTAGAGGATGCTATCATTAAGTTAACCAAGGATGAGAGACTATACCAATTCTTCTTGAATGATGAGGACGATCCGCTAGACCTACTAGGCCACATCAGGTATCTATCACAGGCTTGTGGTGTACAGTATATATTCTTTGAACCAATACAGGATATTGCTGCCAACATGGGTGGTGATGAGAGCAAGGAACAATTCTTAGCTGACCTATCTGTCAGACTATCTAAGTTAGCAGCTGAGTTAGGCGTAGGTATCATCACTATCGGACACACCAATGATGATGGTGCAGTTAAGTACTGTCGTATGATTGAGCAGAGAGCATCAGTTGTTGTTGAATTACAGCGTGATAAGATGTCAGAAGATAAGGATGAACGCAACACAACTAAGCTTCTTGTCACAAAGAACAGGCCAGTAGGCCCGACAGGTTACGCAGGTCAGCTAAAGTTTAACACAGATAGCTTTACTTTATCAGAAAAATATGGTGATTACTAATGGATTTGTTTGGCTATGACCCACTGGTCTACGTTGTTTCCTTTGCCTACCTACTAGGTGTGGTTAATCACTACGTCATGTTGAAGGCAATATATATTATACTTGAACAGCCATACAGTTTATTCACCCTTAGGTTTAAGGCAGTCACTTGGCCTTGGGAAATTGTCACAACTCTTTGGCTAGGGATGTTGGTGAGGACTAAATGAGAATTGCAGCTATGGATATTGAAACAGATGCACTGGATGCGACTAAGATACATGTCATCTGTGCTAAGGATGTTGACACAAAGGAGAAGTATGAGTTCCTTAATGTCTGCACAATAGAAGAAGAAAGGTATAGGTTTGTTAAGTTCTGTTCAACTGTTGACCGTTTTGTTTTTCATAATGGTATTGGTTTTGATGTACGAGTTATAAATAAATTAGTACAGCCTGATCTGATTAACCCTGCACATGTGATAGATACTCTCATCATGTCACGCCTGATAGACTACGGTATACAAGGAGGACATAGCCTGAAGGCATGGGGTCAGCGTATTGGTGAGTTCAAGATAGGCTTCGATCAGTTCGAGGTGTTAACACAGGAGATGATTACCTACTGCCACCAAGATGTAGAGGTCACAAGTTTACTATACAACAGGTTTAAACAGACTATCTTTGACCCTGATTGGGCTGACTCAGTACGATGTGAGCATGACATACAGATACTATGCGAGGAGATGACAGCACATGGGTTCTACTTCGACAGGGATAGGGCTGAACATCTGCTAGATGACATTGAGTTAAGGATGTTTGTACTAACTGATAGCTTCCAAGATGACTTCCCTCCCCAATTAGAGGAGGTCAACAGACTTAAGTACCGCAAGAAGAAGGATGGTAGCGTTACCACCACTGTTGTCAGAGCTAGGGAGAAGTACCCTAAGACAGTGGTTGATTGGTCAGTCAATCCTCCTGACCTAGTTTGCTATGAATTAATACCATTCAATCCAGCCTCCCCTAAGATGCGTATCGAAAGACTTTGGGATGCAGGCTGGACACCATACGAGAAAACAAAGGGACATATTACTTATGACAGAGAGAAAAACAAAAGATCGTGGAGATAAATTTGCTAGGTACGGATGGACTCTATCTGAGGCAAACCTTCAGACACTGCCAGAGACAGCCCCTGAGGGTGGTAAACGATTAGCTGAGTGGTTGACCCTTGAAGGTAGGAGAAGCTCACTGGTTGAGTGGCTTGGACACTGTAAGGACGATCACCGTATTCATGGAAGGTTTACTCACCTTGGTGCATGGACAGGACGCATGGCACACTCAGCACCCAACCAAGCTAACGTACCATCTGAGTTTAGAGGTACACCTAGGTCAGCAGTCGAGGAAGTTAAGGCTAGGTATGATGGGCAGATGCGTGAGCTATGGGGTGTGGAGGAAGGTAACTACCTAGTGGGTACTGATGCTGAGGGCATCCAACTACGTGTACTTGCACACCTGATGAAGTCAGAGGAATATGTACACGCTATTGTGTCAGGAAAGAAAGAGGATGATACTGACATACACAACCTTAATCGTAAGGCACTAGGTATGTCACACATCACACGGGATGACGCCAAGACATTTATCTATGCCTTTCTTCTGGGGGCAGGCACAGGCAAGGTGGCACAGATACTGCGTGTCAATCAGCGTGAGGCAGCCCAAGCTGTAGAAAATTTTATGCAGTCCATTCAAGGTTTAGCTAACCTAAAGAAAAAGATTGTACCTCATGTAGCCAAGAGAGGTTGGTTCAAAGGATTAGATGGGCGTAAGGTTATCGTACCGTCAGAGCATAAGACATTGGCAGGTATGCTACAGAATGGTGAGTCTGTCATTATGAAACACGCAGCCCTTCAGTGGGTACGTCAAGCTAAGGCTGTTGGCATAGACTTTAAGCTGGTAACATGGCCCCATGATGAGTGGCAGACTGAGGTGTGTGGCACAATAGACACAGCTGAGAATTTAGGTAAGCTACAACGTCAATCAATAGTTGACACAGGTATTAAGTTTGATATGTCTTGTCCACTAGCAGGTTCAACAGACATAGGACGCAACTGGAAGGATACTCACTAACATGTTCGCATATTTTATTGCACTATCACCTGCAATTTTTGTATTGACATATAAATTTTATGTCTATATGGTAATCAGATCAACAGCTAATATAGGAGAATAACAATGGCTGACGGTAAGAAAACTAAGTACGGTGTCTTCGAAGGTTCTTTATACTACGCCCGTGTATTTGATGACAACATGGATTCATCAGACTACCATGTTAGTACTCAAGGACAATTCAATGTGATGTTTGTACCTAAGGATAGCGAAGAAGTTAACCGCATGGTAGGCATGGGTTTTCCTGAGACAGCAATGGGTAATCAAATGATTAAGCCTATTGATGCAGCTGATGGTAAGGTAGGTATGAAACTTAAGCGTCCTAACGTACACCCATCTGGTATTGATGACTTTGGTGGAGCGCCTGCTATAACTAAGGGTACTACTACATCTAAGTGGGACTTCGTTGAAGACGGTGCCTTAGGTAACGGCACTACTGCTAAGGTTAAGCTTTCTATCTATGGTGAGGGTTCAACAGCATCAGTACGATTAGAGAAGATTGGTATCCTTGACCACGTACCATACGAAGAGATGGCCTCAGCTGAGGATCGTTGGTAGTCTAAACTTAGAGGGGGGCTTCTGGCTCCCCTTACTTTCATACAAAATTCATTGGAGTTAAGTTAAATGATTGAGTTAGAGATGTGGGCCATAAAGGACACTGAGAAAAACACTCTGGTGATAACTAAGTTTGGCAGGTCTTTTTGGAAACGTAAGATGAACCCCAGAGGTGTAAATATAGTAGGATATAGCGGATACAAGAAAGATGTAGATGCTGGGTCATTAGATATGTTGAAACCTATTAGGGTTAAAGTGGTGGAGATTGCAGATGATTGAAGCAACATACATAGACCACATGGGTACTGACCTATCAGTGGTGAACGCAGCACGGGTTAGCTTTAACAAGACAAGCAGCTGGGAGCTTACTGATTGGCGTGACAGTGATGACTACGCTAGAAAAGAAGTACTAAGCGAGGCTGACACCAAGCTAATCAACTACCTAGCCAAGCATAAACATACCTCACCCTTTGGTCATTGCTTTGCATCCTTCCACATAAAGGCACCTGTGTTTGTAGCACGACAGCTGGTCAAGCATAAGTTCCTACGATGGAATGAGATCAGCCGTAGGTATGTCGATGATAAGCCTAAGTTCTATGAGCCAAATGAATGGCGTGGTAAGAGTGCTGACAAGAAGCAAGGTTCATCTGAAGAAGTTATTACAGAGTTCTTGGTTGAGGGTGGAGATAGGTATACACCAGACCACCTCAAGTCTATGATGGAAATCAAAGATGGCTACAATAGTGTGATGCAAGAATCTTGTCTTAGTCTGTATCGGGATTTTATCAAGGCAGGTGTATGTCCAGAGCAAGCCCGTATGGTACTACCACAGTCCACCATGACTGAGTGGTACTGGTCAGGTAGTCTTGATGCCTTCGCTGATATGTGCAATCTTAGGTGTGCAGGTGACACGCAACTAGAGACTAGGCTAGTAGCTAATGGTATATGTAACAGTATGAAGGAGTTATTCCCTGTGTCATGGTTTGCATTAAGGTTGGAGAAATAAGTATGAGTATGAGTGGTGAGATAGAGAACACTGAACGTGAGATAATAGCAGCTAAGAAACACTTAGACAACTTGAAGAAAAGACTATTTGATTTACAAGAATCTGCTCAATTTCTCAGAAAATTTACAGCCAATGAGCGTCAGGCAGCAATAGAAAGAGCTAGGTTAAATGGAAAATAATAAACAAGTGCTAGTAGATGGTGACCCCTTCGCCTATCGTGCAGCTTTTTCCTGTGAGAATGATTCAGTAGAGGATGCCCTTGACAAGTTAGATGACATTCTCTGGCAGTCTCTTAATGAAATTATGTGGGAGGTTGACGCCAGTAACTTCGCAGTCTTTCTTACAGGTAAGGGTAACTTCAGGTATGACGTAGCCATCACGCATGACTACAAAGGTAATCGTAAAGGCGTTGAGAAACCACAACATCTACAGGATATACGTAAGCACATGATAGATAACTGGGATGCTATTGTATCTAAGGGTGAAGAGGCTGACGATCTGTGTGGTATATGGGCTACCAACTATGGTAAGGATGCTATCGTTGTGTCAATAGATAAGGACATGCTTCAGATACCATGCTCACATTACAACCCCAACAAACGTACTATGGTAGAGGTAGGTGAGTTTGAAGGCTTACGTTTCTTTTACAATCAGATACTGACAGGTGACAAGGCTGACAACATCATTGGTCTGTATGGTATAGGCCCAGTGAAGGCAACTAAGATTCTGGCTGAGTGTACAACTGAAGCTCAGATGTATGAGGAATGCTTACACGCATACAATGGAGAAGAGGCAAGGGTCATTGAGAATGCCAGATTATTGTGGCTACGTAGGTATGTAGGACAAACATGGGAGCCACCTAAATGCGATTCAGGTCAGGATTAGAAAGTAGGACAGCTGCTTGGTTAAAGTTACGTAAGGTTAAGTTTAAGTATGAAGAGTCAAGGATACCTTACAGTGTAGCAGAGGTTCGTCATTACACCCCTGACTTTCAGTTACCTAATGGCATATACATTGAGACAAAAGGACGCTTCATTCCGTCTGACAGAAAGAAACATTTATTAATTAATAAACAGTATCCAGAGCTTGACATTCGATTTGTTTTCAGTAATCCTAAGGCCAAGATCAGGAAAGGATCGAAGACATCCTACTCTGATTGGTGTGACAAACATAAGTTCTTATACGCACAAGAGTTTATTCCTGTAGAGTGGATTAAGGAAAAGAAAAAATGATCTTAAAAATACACAGTGTTATAGAAGGGCCTTACCAAGACGATGATTATGACGAAAGCTTTTGTTATAACCTTTGCCTTGTAGAGACAGAACAAGGTACTCTTGAACACCAAGAGTTAGAGTTAGATAACTTTAATGCTGCATACGAAATGGTCCAACACTTTACTAAGTCCATTGATCCTCTCGTAATAGACTTTGGTGATGAAGGAAATTAAAAAGGTGGTTGACAATGTTTGATTTAGAAAGTAAGATTCGTGCTCTGGTTGATAACTATGGACTCCATCTTCTCCTTGAACAAAACGAAATCAGTGAAGGTTTTGTCATTCGATATTTAGTTGATGAGAATATGATAGATGTTAATGAGTACTTTAATTTAGATGCTGAGATAGCGGAATGGAAGAGGATAGAGGAATGATTACACAAGAAGACATCGAGTCTTTCAGCATTGTTAATGTGTCACCAATGGAATACTCCTACTGGGTAGAGAGTATGATCGTTACTGAAGGTGACACACGACTAGTAGAGAACACCCTTGGATTAGTCGGTGAGGCTGGTGAGGTAGCAGAAAAGATTAAGAAGTATCTACGTGACAACACTAAGGTAAGTCAGAAGGATATTGTCAAGGAGTTAGGTGACGTTATCTTCTACGCTACAGCATTGGCTAACTACTTCTACAGCAACTTACCTGAGGTGATAGAATATAACATGGACAAACTAAACAGCCGTGCTAAACGTGGTGTCATCAAGGGATCAGGAGATAACAGATGAAACAAAGATGGGTTAACAATATCTTCGTAAGGTTTATGAGGTACTGTGTCTTGTGGTCAGAACATAGACACGCAATCAAGATACTAAACAAACTGTCTGATAGAGAGCTTAAGGACATAGGACTAAGCAGGGTAGACATTGATCGTATGGTGTGGTTAAAAGAAGATAAAGATAATAGTGGGCGGGAAACAAAATGAGCAGCAACTACTTACCAACCGATTACCAATCCTTTATCCACAAGTCACGGTATGCCCGTTGGTTGGACAAAGAGGGAAGGCGTGAGACTTGGGGTGAGACAGTATCTCGTTACATGGAGAACATCGTATTACCTAACGCAGGTAATAGTTCTTACATCAGAGAGATTGAGCAGGCCATCTTGTCATTAGATGTCATGCCTAGTATGAGAGCCTTGATGACAGCTGGTCCAGCTATGGCACGAGACAATACAGCTGGGTACAACTGTTCATACCTACCAGTAGATGACATGAAAGCTTTTGATGAGGCTATGTTTATCTTGCTATGTGGTACTGGTGTTGGGTTCTCAGTAGAGCGACAGTCAGTTAACAAACTACCAGATATTCCTGAGTTGTCTGATAGTGATATAGTTATTGTTGTTAAAGACAGCAAGGAAGGTTGGGCCAAGTCCCTTCGTACTCTCATCTCATTACTCTATGCTGGTGAGATACCTAAGTGGGATGTGTCTCTTGTTCGTCCAGCTGGTGCTAAGCTTAAGACATTCGGTGGTAGAGCATCAGGCCCAGCACCCTTGGTTGAACTGTTTGACTTTGTTATTAAGACATTCAAGGACGCACAGAACCGTAAGCTGTCATCCCTTGAGTGTCACGACATTATGTGTAAGATTGGTGAGGTAGTAGTTGTTGGTGGTGTCCGCCGTAGTGCTATGATCTCCCTGAGTAATCTCTCAGATGATCGTATGCGTCACGCTAAGTCAGGTGCATGGTGGGAGAATAACAAGCAACGTGCCTTGGCTAACAACTCTGTATCGTATACTGAGAAGCCTGATAGCTTATCATTCATGCGTGAGTGGATGGCATTGGTTGAGTC
>ENA-OSJC01003322-OSJC01003322.1-marine-metagenome-genome-assembly--contig:-NODE-3322-length-11550-cov-6.654057_pt1 | contig 11550 bp, 11 predicted proteins | sample MGYA00237885_ERZ534234 | MGnify/ENA primary metagenome ERZ534234 (study PRJEB26413, sample SAMN06343907) | marine metagenome | isolation source: coastal waters | place: Atlantic Ocean: West Antarctic... | reverse complement strand
TTTATAATCAACTACAGGGGCACCCTTGATTGAAAGGGGACAACTTTTTTTGAATTTATATTTATTAGGTTGAAAAATACTTAATTTTGCAAAATTGCTTTGTTTTCCTTTTTTATTTCCACTTTGTCTTTTAGGCATAATTAATATTTTTTGTTATATTCTTTTTTTTCAAAATCTTCTCTTGGACCAAAATAGTTTGTTTCTAAATCAAACTTTTTTACTCTTACCGTTAAGTATCTTAGTAATTTTTTATCAATTGCTTCATTTTTTTCTAATTCATCAATAATGTTACCCTTGCCTTTAATTTTAAAGTGAATGTAGCTACCTTTTTTATTTTTTTTAATTATGTATGATAAATTAAGCAATCCCCAGTTTTCAGTTTTAACAATTTCACCTTCATTTTTTTCAACAATTTTAGAATATTTTTCTGTTAATTGCTTAATTTCACTTGGTGAAGTATCTTGTCGGGCTATAATTGTATGTTCGTATAAATTCATTTAAGTTCTTTATTAAAAAGTGAGGATATACTATTATAAATCTTCAATTACAATAGTTAAAAAGGCAAAATAATTAGTTTTTTTTATATGTTTTCAGTAATTTTTCCAGGTCAGGGTTCTCAAATGGTAGGAATGGGAAAAGAATTTTATGAAAAGTTCGATCTTGTAAAAAATTTATTTAAAGAAGCTGATGAAACTCTAAATTTTCCTTTATCTAAGCTAATATTAGAAGGTCCAAAAGATGAATTGGACTTAACAGCTAATACTCAACCAGCAATTTTTCTAATTAGCTACTCTATTTTTAATGTCGTTAAAAAGGAATTTAATATTAATTTAAGTAATGCAAAATATTTTGCAGGACACTCTCTTGGAGAATATTCTGCTTTATCATGTGCTGGATATTTAAGCTTTTCTGATACTTTAAAGATATTAAGGATAAGAGGGGATGCAATGCAAAATTCAGTTCCAAAAGGACAGGGTGGAATGGTTGCAGCTTTAGGTTCAACTGTTGAAATAATAGAAAAATTATTAAAAGATAATGAGAAAAAATTCAAAGCCCAAATTGCAAACGACAATTCTGAAGGGCAAATCGTTTTAAGTGGTAAAGTTGAAGATTTGGATAATTTGATTTTAGTATTAAAAAAAAATTCAATAAAAAATATAAAGCTACCTGTAAGTGCACCATTTCATTGCAGTTTAATGAGCAATGCTACAAAAATAATGATAAATGAATTAAATAAATTTAATTTTAAAGAATCTGAAAATAAATTAATCTCCAATGTTACAGCTGAAGAAATTACAGATAGTAACGAATTAAAAGATTTATTAATCAAACAAATAGAGAATAGAGTTAGATGGAGAGAGAGTGTAATCAATATGATAAAAAATGAGGTAAATCATTTTATTGAAATTGGTCCAGGAAAAGTTTTAACTGGTTTAGTGAAAAGAATTAATCGAGAAGTGAGAATAGACACAATTAATAATCAAGGAGATATTGAAAATTTAAAAATATGAAAGATTTAAAAGATAAGAACATTATAGTTACAGGTGCTTCAGGTGGAATAGGGAACTCTATAGTTAAAAAATTAAGTGAAGCTGGTGCAAACATATTAGCTTCCGGAACTAGAATAGAAAAATTAGAAGAACTTAAAAGCCAATCTGAAAATATTAAAATATTAAAATTTGATATTTCTCAAAGTGATAAAATTGAAGAATTTATTGAAAATGCGACTAAGGAATTAGGTGGAAGCTTAGATTGCATTGTAAACAACGCCGGCATTACACAAGATAACTTGGCAATTAGGATGAGCTTAGAAGAATGGCAAAAAGTTATTGATATTAACTTAACATCTACATTTTTGATGAGTAAATTTGCAATCAGGAAGATGCTAAAAAATAAATCTGGTAAAATTGTAAATATTACTTCTATAGTAGGGCACACCGGTAACCTTGGCCAAGCAAATTACACAGCTTCCAAGGCTGGAATTATTGCTTTATCTAAAAGTCTTGCAATTGAATATAGTAAAAAAAATATTAATATTAACTGTATTTCTCCAGGCTTTATTAAGACTGCAATGACAGATAAAATTGATGAAAAACATAGGGAAGTTATTATATCTAAAATACCTTCAGCAAGGCTGGGAGAACCAGATGATATTGCAAATGCAGTGCTTTTTTTAAGCTCAAATCAATCAAGTTACATAAATGGAGAAACCTTACATGTTAACGGAGGCATGTATATGGCTTGACAAAATAGGTTTTTAAACTATTAAGATTTTATAACAAAAAGGATCAATATGTCAGAAGATGTTTCAAGCAAAGTAAAAAAAATTGTAGCAGATCACTTGGGTATAGACGAAGCTAAAGTATTGGAGGAATCGAGTTTTATAGATGACTTAGGCGCAGATAGTTTAGATACGGTTGAGTTAGTAATGGCTTTCGAAGAAGAATTTGGATCTGAAATATCAGATAGCGAAGCTGAGAAAATTTTAACTGTAGGAGATGCAGTTAGGTTTATCGAAGGAAAAGCGAACTAATTACCTTAATGCCATCAGAAAAAGATGGGGTGATGATTGTTTTATCTTCTCCATCAGGAGCTGGTAAAACTACGTTAGTGCAAATGTTATCTAAATTAGATAACTTTGAAGTTTCTATATCACACACTACACGTCAGCCCAGACCTAACGAAAAATTTAACAAAGATTATTTTTTTGTAAATGAAGATGAATTCAAAAGGTTGATTCAAAATGAAGAATTTCTTGAATATGCAAAAGTTTTTAGTAACTTTTATGGGACAACTAGAACCCCAGTCATTGACAAACTAGATAAAGGAAAAAATGTTTTGTTTGATATTGATTGGCAGGGAGCAGATCAAATTAAGAATAAAAAGCTCGATTATAAATTAATAACTTTTTTTATATTACCTCCAAGTAAAGAGGAGTTATTTGAAAGACTTTCCAATAGAGATATGAAAGATAAATTAATTGCTGAAGAAAGAATGAAGCAATTTGGAAGAGATGTTTTGCATTGGATAAATTATGATTATGTTGTCATAAACGATAATCTTGATAGATGTTTTTCTAAAATTGAAAATTTAATTGATGCCGAAATAAGAAGTGGATCAAAGGATTATGATTTAGAATATGTAAGAAGTCATGTTGACAAACTAACTTCTTAAATTCTCATATTCACTTGTTAGCTGGTAATAAGTATCAAAATCTAAATTTTGTGGTCTTAAATTTAAATCAATTTTAAGTTTATCTAAGACATTTTGATCACCATTAAATAATTGATTAAAGGGTTTTTTTAACATTTTTCTTCTATGGCTAAAAAAAATTCTCGTAATTTTTTCTAAATTTTTAGGATCATTGATTTTATGAAAATTTTTTTTAGGAGAAAAAAATAATAAAGAACTATCTATTTTTGGTCGTGGTGAAAAAGACTCGGGTTTAATATCGCAAATTTTTTTGACATCTAATTTCCAATTACTTAAGATTGACAATCTTCCATAAGTAGAAGTGTTGGGTTTAGCAATAATTCGGTCAGCTACTTCCTTTTGGAACATTAAAACAAGATGATCAAACCAAAAATTATCTTTTAAATTTACTATCCATCTACTTAGGATTTCAGTAGATATATTGTAAGGAAGATTACCAAATACAACAACCTTCTCATTAAATAATAAATTTTCATCAATATTTAAAATATCATCATTAATTATTGTTAATTGATCTTTAAAATTTTCATTTAGATTTTCAGCTAAATCATTGTCTTTTTCAATAACAATTACTTTTTTAGGATTATTCTTTAAAATGAAAGATGTTAAATTTCCAGTTCCAGGCCCAACCTCTAGAATAGTTTTATCTTTAATTGCGGTTACATTTGCAATTTGTTCCAATATGTTTCTGTCAGTAAGAAAATTTTGACCTAAACTTTTCTTTGCTTTAATCAATTTTTATCCAAAAATGAAATAGCTTTAATTAAGCTAAGTGGGTTAGACATATTTTTTCCAATCATTTTTTCGTTTGGACCATGATCTGGTGATATTCTGGTAAACGGCAAACCCAAAGTAATATTAATTGCATCATATTCAAATAATGTTTTAATTGGTGTTAAAACTTGATCATGATACATTCCCAATATTACATCAAATTTTTTTCTATTTTTTTTTAAAAAAATTGTATCTGCTGGATAAGGTCCTGATATTTTATATTGCAAATTAGCCAAATATTTTACTACGGGTCTAACAATTTTATCATCTTCATTAAACTTATCATTACTCTCACAATGTGGGTTGAGCCCTAAAACTGCAATTTTTGGGTTAATGCCAATTTTTTTTTTATAAAAATCATTAATTAAATATACTTTTTCACAAATTAGATTTTTAGTGATTTTTTTGTTAACTGACTTTAATGGTAAATGAGTTGTTACAGGGCACACAGAGAGTTCTTTGTTAAAAATTAACATTGCATTTTTTTTTATAGAAAATCTAGAGCAAACATATTCTGTTATACCAGGAAACTTTTTATTTAAAAAATTTTTTTTTGAAATTGGTCCGTTAATTAATTTATCTGTAGTACCTTTGAGAATTATTTTAAAAGCAATTTCAAAAGAATTCTTAATATAGATATTAGATTTGTTTGAAATTTTTTCAAAGGCTTTAGATGTTTTGTATTGAATGTTAATCAGGTTTATTGATTTATTATCCAATTTGTAATCATCTATTTTTGCAAAATCTAATAGTCTGATTTTTTTTTTAAATTTTAATTTTTGCATTTGTAAATTAAGTAACTTACTTGATGCAATTAAAATTAATGGACTTTTTATTTTTTTAAAATTTATTGATTTAAAAAAAATTTCTAAAAAAATACTATTTGGTTCACCAGCAACAATTATAATAGGTTTAAATTTCATTAATCTGAATATTTTTTTTTACCTTATTAAAATACATTGTTGAAAATTGATTCAGTTGTTCATTTCTTTTTATTTTCATCAATTTTTTTAATTCTAGCTCCACATTTTGATCATTCTTAGTTTTTTTTACTTCATCTAACTTTAAAATTAAAAAACCTCCTGGTACTGTAATAGGTTTTGTGAATTCGTTAATCTTTAAATTAGATATTTTATCTTTAATGTTTTTATTCATTGTATTTTCTTTAACCCAACCAAGTTTACCACCTGATGATGAAGTGTCTGATATACTATGAGTTAAGGCAGCACTTTCAAAACCTTCCATGTTTATAGTTTTTTCTATTTCTGTGAATTTTTTATTTAAATCTTTTAATTTAGAAATTTCAAATAAAATCTCTGAAAAAAAATAAGATTTACTAAAATTATTTTTTAAGATTTCTTTTTTTAAATCTTCTCTATTAATACTTATTTTTGATGAAAATTTTTTATAAATTAATTCATTCCATATTGTTTCAATTTCAATTTTATTTTTTACAAACTTAAAATCAATACTATTTTCCTTAAGATATTTCTTAAAATCAACCATATTATTAATATTTAATTTAGAATATATACTTTTCAAAATTGTATCTAAATATTCATCAGGTATATTTATTTCTTTTAAATTCTTAAGTAGCTCTATTTTCTTAATTTTTTCTCTGATTATTGAGTTTTTAGAGAACTCCATAATTCTTTTTTTTTCAATATTCTTAAAATTTGGATTTAATGCTAACAGATATTTGTACTCATTTTCTATATCTATAGTAGTGATAATTTCATTTTCAACTTTTACTACCAGTTTATTTTCTAAAGCCATAGATGATTTTTGGATAAGTAAAATTATCAATAAAACAAACAAAATTTTTTTTGCCATCAGTCTATCTTTTGTAAAGAGCTTCTTCATAAGTTGTTATAGGTATTATACTTATTGTAAAAAATAAATCTTCAGTAGGCTCCCTATCTTGATCTTGATAAAAAGTTTTATTAAATTTTAAAGCTGCTTTAAGACAATCATTTCTATATTCATAACTTAAATCGTAATATTCTGTTAAGTTAATTTCTTTATTTCTCCTTGTCTCAAAAGATATAAAATTATTTTCATTAAATTTTAAAATTGATGAATTCTTTAATAAGTGTGATGTACCCACTTTATCTCTTTCTTCAATAAAGTCGAAAGTAGTAACAAAATTATTTAAATAAATAGTAGTATTTATTGTATTTGAAGCAATAGTTTTCATGTCATTGTCTAAAGAAAAATCATATCCTAAATCTAAATTTTTGAATAAATAGCTATTGATTGAGCCAAAAATATTTGAACTTTTGCCACCCAATGTAGACATTTCTGGTATTTTATCATCCTCATGATCTCTAAATACTGTAGCTAATTTTATTTCCAAATATTTGTCAAATCGCTCCGATTTTTTAGGAAAATTAATTTCATTTTTAAATTTTTCCACAATTTGTTCTTCATTTTCAAGTTCATAATTTTCTAAAATATCATATTTATAATCAATTCCAAAAGTAATCGATTTTCCTGGCTCAAATGAGTCGGATAATTTTAGTCTATCTATTGAGAATATATTACTTGTATTGATTTTGGTATCCTTTTCATTGTGATCAACCATATTATTTTTTGGGTTAACTCTGAATGATATTTTTGGTGTTAACGTTTCAAGTGTATCTCTATTTAATTTAGAAAGTGGTAAAGATGATGTAATTTCTAATAAACTCATCCCATCTACCTGTGGCTTATTCTTATAATTTACATTTTTTTTAGCTATAGTGTTAGTGTTTCTGAAATATAAACCGTAACTATTTTCAAATCCAATATTTGAAATAAAGTTTGGTGATCTATAGTTAATATTATTTACTATTCTCGATGTTAAATTATTAGTGGCTACCAGGTTATTGCTACCAGTTGAACTGAATGCTAACGTTCCTTCATTTTCATCTGATAACAAATTTTTATTAAATTCGTAATAAGGAAAAATATACTGATATCTATCATTTTTTTTATCAGCAAGATTTTCATATATTTCAAAACCAGATCTGAAACTCTGATCTTCTTTGTTTAAATCAATACTTATTTCATTTTTCATTTGACTTTTATCTATTGGCATTACTGGGGTTTTGTAAAGGTTACCTTCAAATACTTTTAAGTAAGTAGTATTGCTAACTCTCTCAATTTTTGCATTAATTATGCTTCTACTGTAGCTTTCTAGGGCTAGGTCATAATCATATTTTAAAAAAAAATGACTTATACTATTTTCATCAGTAAGAACCTTTTCACCATCTATTAGTTTTAAGGCTCGGTAACCTTTGGTTAAACTAAAATCAGTTATTAAATTCGATCTTTCTTCTTTTTGTCTATATTCAGTTTGTAAGATGTATTTATTGTCTCTAAAAATTGTTGGCTTAAATGTTAAATCTTTATCATGGGATAAAACTTTAAAATAAGGAACGTACAAAGACGACCCTAAAACTTTTGAACTATTTAATTGTGGCTGTAAGAAACCAGACCTTCTTTCAACCGAAGGGTCCGGATGAAAAAATTTTGGAAAATAAAAGACAGGGACATCATAAAGCTGAAGTATTGCATTTTTATAAACCATATTCTGATTAACTTTGTCATGAGTAATTTTTTCAGATTTAATGCTCCATGCAGGGCAGTTTTCAGAATTTTTACAACTAGTAAATATACCCTTGTTTACAACTGTTTCTGTATCGTCACCTTTTGAAGAAGCTCCATACAGCCTTGGGTCCTGTTCGTTATTTTCAAATACATCCTTACGGAGTTTTATTTTTGTTTCTTTTGAAATAAAAGAATTGTCATTAAAGTCAAAAAAACCTTCAGAAAAATAATACTCATCTTTCTTATTTTCGCTAGAATTTGAAATTATATTAATTTTTTTTCCTTTTAAAAATTTTTTATTTATTTGATAATTAAATTGATCCAATTCATATTGATTAAGTTCATCATCTTTAACTATTGTTTTTTCATTTGAACTAAGTTCAAAAATATCCCTGAGAAAAAGTACATTTTTGGAATCAAAAGTATATTTATTTTCAATAAGGGCATTAGTTAAGCCTTTAGAAAATATTTTCTCTTCTTTTTTTGTGTATGTTATATTCTGAGAATTGATTACAATATCTTTGATGGAGTCATAAAGCATAACATCTTTGTTTGCATTAAGAATATCAAGTTTCTTATTGTATTCAAAATTCTCAGCATTAATTATAATACCATCATTATATGCTTCAGAATTTCCATAGGTAAATAATTCTTCTTCATTTTTTTTATAAACTGCTGTGTCAGAAAATATTAGTATTCCATCAATTTCATTATCAAATTTTACATTTCCAGTTGCTTCCAAAATATTCGATATTTTATTATATTTAAAATTGTTTGCTGTGATTACACTTCCATCACTTACAGTAACTTTTCCTTTTTTGGTTCCTATAATCAAATTTCCATTATCTAAAATTTCTAATTCAGTGACATCAAAAACAAATTCTTCATTTGCACTTAATGAAATGTAAAACATTGAGTTAAAAATTAAGCAGATTAAAAAAAGTTTAAAATTATTTTTCATTAAATTTATATAAAACCATTATATTGATAAATATTAAAGATACTATTGGAAACCAGACAGAACTTATTACTGACAATCTTTCTGAAGCACCAAGTACATTAAAAAAATTATTTAAATAATAAATAATTACTGAAAAAAATAAACCAGTAGCCACTTTAAAAGTAGTTCTTTTGAATTTCTTTGCATTAAACATTATTACTGAAGATAAAATAGTCATCACTATTAAATATATAGGATAAGAAATAATTTTTTGAATTTGTATTTCAACTTCAGTTGTCGAGTAGTTTAAAGATTTATAGTTCTTTTTAAGATCCATTAGTTCCAATAATGATAGTGAGGAAAGATTTGAAAACATGCTTTTAATACGTTTTAAATTGAAATTAGATTTGAATTCTAAAATTTCTAAATTTTTACCAATATTTCCTTCAAAAACTTGAGCATCATAAATTAGCCATTTATTATTCCTGATATCTATTTTATCACTTATAATGCTAATGATTGGATCGTAATTTTCATCAAATTTTGTGATGAAAGAATTTTTTAAAAAATTTCCATCTATTTTAGAAGAATTAATTATAGCCATTTCACCATCCACAATATCCTTTATCCATAATCCATTTTTATTAATAACTGCTAAATATTCATCATTTTTTGTATATTGGTTTTTCAATTCTAAATAATAACTCTGTAATCCTGATGACAAATTATAATATAAAGTAATTATCAGTAATCCCATAAAAAAAACTAGTAAACTTAAAATCTTAAGTATCGTTATATTTTTTAGACCTGTATATTTGAATATTTGAATTTCATCATTTTCAAATAATTTTATAAAAAAGAATTGTGTTGAGATTAAAAATATAAATGGAAACATTTCAAAAATTATCGAAGGAGATCCGAGAAGAGATAAGTATACAGGATACCAGGGGCTGACATCTATATTATTAAAAAATTCAATTTCTTTAAGAATATTCAAAATAAACACTAAGGCTGTCATTATTAAAAAAATATTTAAAAAAGATTTTAAAAATCCAGATATTAGAAACTTTATATATGTTTTCATTTTAATTTTTTTTTATATTTATCTTAAGATTTTTTAAAAAAAATATGTATATAGATAAAAATATTATTAAAGGAGCAAATAACAAAATAATATTTTTTGAAAAATTTTGACTTATGTAGCCCAAAAAACTTTCGGACAGAATTAAAATTATAAGCCCTAATAAAAAAATTGTAAATCTTAATTTATAATAATTTATATTTTCTTTAGAAATTAGTATAAGCAATAAAGATACAAGAATTAATGAAACTAGATATAATGGATTTACCAATCTTTTAAATAATTCTTTATTAATATTTCTTAGATTTTCTTTTTCACAGTTTAATAGTTCTGAGCTGTTTTTTGTTTTTAATATTTTTATACATTTAATTAAATCCTTTGATGATTGCTCCTGTAGTTTTGTAATAATAACAGCATGTGAATTCATTTCAGAAAGGCCAAAATCGGATTTAACAAACTTAAAATTAGTCAATTTTCCATCGTTATTATTTATAGTTTGACCATCGTACAAAACTAAAACTTTAGATTTTCCTTTTTGCTCAAAAACACCTTTTTTTGCAAAAGTTATTTGAAATTTTTTATTTAAAGACGTATTTTTTATATAGATATTTATCAATTCACCTTTATTGTTTTTATTATCAGCATAAATTGTAAGCCCTTGAATCGTGTCATTAAATTTTTTTGGTTTTATTAAGCTTTCAAAATAATCAACATCAGAAGTTTTTATGAGTGAGCGAGCAAATTCTTGGGATTTTGGAACAATTAAATTCAAAAGTATTAATTGAAAAATAACAATTATTAAGGAAAATCTTAAAAAAAAATTAATTACATGGATTTTATAAATTCCATGATTCCAAAAAATCAGTAATTCGTTATTCATTTCATATTTAATAAAAACATAAGAAAACCCAAAAAATAATGCAAAAGGAAGAATTCTACTGATAATTTTAGGAAAATTTAGAAAAGTGTAGCTTAAATATACATTATAGTTTCGCCCATCTTCTATCATAATATCCAAAAAATTCACTGCTTGAAAAACCCATATGATCACGCTAATGCTCAATAGCGTAGTAAGGAAAAAAAGAAGACAATCCAAAAGTAATTTTCTAAATAATATTTTTTTCATTGAAATATGATTATTTTATTCATATATAGCACTCAACTCGTAATGAGTGTATTTAAAATTTATGACTGTTCAAATTAATTATAAAGTTACCAGTTCAAATAGAACTTCTAATAATGATATCTTATTTGTTGATGAAAATTATAATATAAGTGGTTTAAAAAAATATATTTCAAATAACGAATTTTCATACATCTCAGATTTATTAAAAACCAGTGATTTAAAAAAAGATTTACTTTTTTTTAAAATTAATTCAAAAAAGACTATATATTTAGTGGCCATCAAGAAGAATATAAAAACCTCAGAAATAGAAAATTTGGGAGCTAAATTTCATGGTTACATAGATTATGATAAGATAAATGAATATTCTATAATTTCAGATACAGCAGATAGTAAAATAAAAAATTTCGTAGGATATTTTGTACATGGACTAAAATTAAAATCTTATGAATTTAATATTTATAAATCGAAAAAAAATAAAAAACTAGTTTCTATAAATATTACAGGAAATAAAAATAAAATATCTGCTCAAGATCATTTAAGATTTAAAGCGATAGAAGAAGGAAGTTTTTTTGCAAGAGATCTTGTCTCAGAACCAGGAAATATCCTACATCCAGATGAATATGCAAAAAGAATAAATTCACTTAAAAAATTTGGACTAAAAATAAATATATATGACGAAAAAAAATTAAAAAAACTTGGAATGAATGCTTTACTTGGCGTAGGACAAGGAAGTATTCGAGGATCATATCTTGTAACAATGGAATGGAATGGAGCAAAAAATAATTCTAATCCTTTAGCTTTTGTTGGAAAAGGAGTTTGTTTTGA
>ENA-OSJC01003319-OSJC01003319.1-marine-metagenome-genome-assembly--contig:-NODE-3319-length-11555-cov-17.586339_pt1 | contig 11555 bp, 20 predicted proteins | sample MGYA00237885_ERZ534234 | MGnify/ENA primary metagenome ERZ534234 (study PRJEB26413, sample SAMN06343907) | marine metagenome | isolation source: coastal waters | place: Atlantic Ocean: West Antarctic... | reverse complement strand
ACCATTTTTAGGTGTGCTTTAAGGAATGCAGCTTGAACATGGTCACTTGCTGGGTTTAAAATAATAGTCATCTTTTTCTCCTACTGAGAGCTGCTGTTGCAGTCTCTAAATTATGTTTATTATAAGGATTTAGGCTTGCTACATTTTTATGCCCTGTAGCTGACATGATCTGTAAACTGTCTGCTCCTCCCTTTATCATCTCAACAATAGCAGTCTTCCGTAAGTCACCAGCCTTAAGCTCGTCGGGCAACCCTGCTGCTTCTTTTACTTGATTGACTAGGATACCTACCTGACCACACGTGTATGGCCTGTAAGCCCTGTCCTGCTTCCTGTAGTGGGGTACTGCGTATGGCTGAAAGCCCCAATGAAGCTGCTGCTCTGTTAGCATCTCTTTCATCTGATCGTCAATAGGTAACTCTACCTCCGCACCACGCTTAGTCTGTTTGATCTTAGTGGTACGGTTATCTAAGTCTATGTTGTCCCACTCCAAGTTGCGTATGTCCACAGGTCTCTGCCCCCATTCATATGCCAGCATAACAAGTAGACCTATGTTTCTCCACTTAAAGTCAGAGAATGCTGTATCAAGGAAAGACACCACCTGACTGTTAGTCCACACCACTGACCTTACTTCTGTTGTCCTCTTATGAACTTTAGACATTGGGTTGCGGTGTAGTAAGTCCAGACCCACACACATATTTAGCAGCATAGAAAAGATGCGGGACATTTCATTGGCATGACTAACACTAACATCTTCAGCCCAGTCATTATACATCGTGTCGCACATCTGGGGGGTAAGTCTGTCTAACTTTACTCCCCCAACCTTCTTTGCTCCTACGTAACCAGAAAACAATCTGGTCAGGCAGTAGTGGTACGTCCTGTGTGTATTACGGGACAGGTCTCGGAACCTTGGGGTGTTAAAGTAGTAGGTAACTACTTCTTCTATTGTAGAGGTAGAATCTAAACCTACCCCTACCTTTCTACTTCTCTTTGGTCTCATGTAACCTCACTACTATAAGTAATACTTAAAGTTTTTACTTACTACGTTTCTCCTAAAGTAATAGTATTTTAGGATACTTTAAGTAATTATACACCTTCTATTCCCTATAGAAAGGGCTGTCAAGGGGGTGTTGCAATATTAATTACATCAACCTTTCATATTCTAACAGTACCCACACACCACCTATGGGCAGGTTAAGGGTTTCTTTTTCTTCAAGAGAAAATAGTGATCTGGTATTGTCACACCACCCATCAGTATTTGACCAGAATAGCTTATTGTTTTCGGTGGATTGAATATAATATTCCATTACATTAACCTTTCATACTCCATCATGTGCTTTAAGACCTTGTGTTTCTTTCGCCTCACCTCCCCAACAGTAGCAGATTTAAGAGTCTCGTCAGGTAAATCATCACCCATACCAGATATCTTAAACACAACACCAGTGACAGTATTAAGAACCCTAAACACCTTGTACTTGTTACTCACAACCCTTTGCGTATTCTTACCAACAACCCCAGAACTAAATCTTTTAACCTTACCCACCTCTGTCTTTTCTCTAAGCGCCCTCCTCCTACCACGAACTGAATTGGCACTACACCCCATCCTATCCCCAACCTGAACACCTGTCAGGCCGAGGTTGTATAGGCGTAGCATCTCCACTGTGTTTTTATCATTCCAAATCATATTACTATCTCCTAAAAAGTGTTAGCGTGTTTGACAGTGTAGTTGCTCTCGTTGATACCCAACTCGTCAAGCAGGGTATCATATCTGTAACCATAGGAGTGCAGCAACTTGGCAACAGCCTGTGGGTTCTCTGTCATCACATCCTCAATACGCCGCATCTCTACGTCATCTGCAAAGCCAGCGTCATCGTCATAGTAGTCAAAGGCTGACTTGTAGTCTTTACCGTACCCAGTGAGATCACCCCAGCCACGTGACCAGTCAACACCCCATAGGCACTCAGGCTCTGCTGTATGGTCACGCACAAACACCAGAGCAGACCAGTCAGCCTTGATAAGACGCTCGGACAACTCATTGGCATACCGTAGGTCTTGGGTCTCATTGGACGTATGCTGCTTGTAGTAACCCACACTGAGGTTGGTACACTCGGACACAACACTGGCATACTCATTGCTGTCAGTGTAAGAGCCACCATCATCAGGTAGTAACTGAGGCATACCCAGAGCATCAGACAGGCTGTGTGCAAACTCATCAGACGCAGTACGGAAGGATGATTGATGGGTGATGATGGACTTGTCACCATAACGGTCAAAGGATATAACAGCCTTGACCTCCTCAAGCCACTGGGGTCTAGCCTTGACCAATGCCTGACTACCCAAGCAACCTATCTCCTCTGCTGCATGGACAACATACGTACCAATAACACCAGCCTCAATCATATTAAGCATAAGCCAGATACCAGTGGTACAGTCAGCACCCAGACAGGATGAGGTAGCAGGATCAGCAACAGAAGCAACGTCATTGATGACTAGGACATTCTGCATACCACCATTTTTGTGTACGGTATCGTGGTGGGCAGTGAAACAGATAGGTGGATACTGACCAGTCTCATCACTGATGATCTTGACGTAATTGCCATGCGTGTCAGGGTAACCGAACACAGGTTCCAAGAACCTCTGACAGAACATGCGCTGGGCTTCACAACCATCTGGACGCATGTAACGCAACATCTCTACTAAACTAAACATTATACCAATTCTCCTTCTACTTCTTTTTCTACGTGACGGTACGTACCTGTCTTACCAACCTGTACATAGTCATCATCTTCTTCTACTTCATACCTAGATACATTGGACTCATTGCCACCTACGTCTGTAACAGTCACACGCTCTGAGTTGGGGTATAGCTCATTATCCCAATCTGATGTGAAGTAACCGTCAATGTCATTGGGGGATATATAATCACCCTCAGACTCACAATACACGGTATCTTCTTCTCTCCAATACTCAGAGTCAGTACAATACACTGCATACCCATCTAGGTTACCGTCATGCACCATAACAGTCGCATTGCCCCAACGATAAACTACGTTCACATGCGTCATGTTGTCATTGTGATAGCGGCAACCATCAGATTCACACTCACTGTGAGTGCTACAGTAGCAAGACTCACACAGAGACTCACCAGTACACTCAGAATGGCACTGATTCTCTTCATGCATACTGTCACCACACTCATCACAGCAATACTCATTACCCTCAAGGACACCACGGTATGAGCCAGCATTAATATCACCACGCGAATCAATCATCAGGTAGTCACTATCCAACTCAGTGAGGCGTGTAGGCTCCACATCAAGGTAGGGTGCTACATAACCACCATTACCGCCCTCATAGGTTATGTTGAGCATCTTAGCACCATGCCAACCGTCATGCCTAAACACATCCCAATCATCACACGCACTGGTAGCCTCAATAGCTTTGCCCATAACATTCATAGCGTGTTCTGACAGGCCATACAGAGGCCCAGCTTTAGGCTTGCCCTCCTCAGTAGTGAGGACAACACAACGACCGCAGACCTTACCATCCTCCTGCTCTACCCAATAGATAGTGAAGTCACCAGAGGCATAGGATTGAGCAGGGTGGTGGGGTAGGTGGCTCTTGAAGTGGTTGTCATCTGAGTACAGATAGTCAGGGCGTAGACATGAATTGCCCAAGAACTTTCTGTAGCAACCAGTGTCAGGGTTCTCGTTACGACCCAACGCACCACCATAAGCCTTCTCAAAGTCAGCACGGCCCTTGCCGGACTTCAAGGTCAAGTCCTGAGTGACCATCTCAGCGCGAAATACATCACCTAGTATCTCAATCTGAGCATCAGAGAAGTTGGGGAAGAGAGACTTGAACGCACGACCAACCTTCATGGCAACCCTACGACTACCATTCTCATCACGCATAGCGTCCTTGTGGTTTTTGTACAGACTGATCTTGCCCCTGAACTCCTCAGAACGTCTGGGGTTGAAGTACTGTAAACGCTGAATGACATTCATATAGGTGCCACTGTTCTTACAGATACCATAAGATTTCCCACCGTTGATCCACTCACGATCAATGATCGTGTTTCTTATGAACCGCTTGAGTATACGGTCAGCAGTCATACTCGCCCACCCGTAGTCTTCGTGAAGATCATAGCCCCATGCGTTCATCATAGGGTCGTGATTGACCTTAGTGACCTTTAGGCCGTGACGGGTCTCATGCCCAATATGCCACCAAAAGCCCTGATGATTCCCATAGTCCGTAGGTATAAGGACATTGCCACCAACTAGGTAATCACCATCATCATTGATAATGGCTGAATCTTCCTCCACTTCAAGGGTCTGACCCTGCGAACAGAACTCCATGCCCCCCAACTGGGAGACATATTCTGAATTTATATCTTCTATCGTGATTTGAAAACGTGGCATACTTAGCCCTCCTTTGATTCTACTAGGCCAACGACCTGAGTAGAGGTTACAGTTACAGTCTCAACAGTGTCACCAAGCGTCACAACTGCTACTACTTCGTCAAAAGTACCATAATACTTGCTACCCACAAGATATCCTTTAGTTACTAAGGTATCACCTTTTGGCTTTTGGCTCGTCATAGTACTACTCATAGTAGGTGCATCGTCAGTAGAAACAGCATACTTAGCAATCAACTCCTTCTGACGGTTAATATGATAGGCAACGGTCATTGGATCAACATCCAAGTCTCTAGCAATAACAGACTTACGAACCCCAGCATCACGCATAGCAATCAACTTTACACGATTAAAGGCAGTCAGCTTGTTTGGACCCATTGTGTTATTTTTTGTAGTAATAGACATAGTTAGCCCTCCTAGGCATTAAGGTGCAAAAGCACACCACAGGACACACTCAACATGCAAGTGTGGCCTCTGGTATGTTCTAAGCTGGGATGTAGATATCAGCCAGAGACACTGCCCATACTAATAGTAGGAACAGTGTCATCCAGATCAGGTTCTCACAAAAGATACCTAACATCTTAAAGAAGATCACCATATCTTCTTACAAGTCAGGAGCAGAGGAACAGATGCAACAACTGCTGCTGCTACTCCTAATCCCAATCCAGAGACAATCACCATGCTATCACATGGTAGGTCTATGAAAGTCTCAACAACCCCCATAAATATTGAGTCCCACCAATAGAACGGGAACTCAGGTGTTGAACATGCTTTTAACATCACGTCACCTTTGCTTGTTGCCATATGCTTATCTTTTTACCAGCAGCATATGCTTGAATTTGCAGGTTATGCACCTCATCCCTAGTCATAAGACCTAGGTACACTACAGGGCCAGTAGCCCCACACTTAAACCCCCGAACTAAATCAGGGTTACTCGCTTGCTCTCTGGTCATAGTCTCCCTCTCATAGCATTACGGGCCGCCTCTGCCCACGCTATATCTTCTTCCAGCTTTCTCACTGCTGCTGCTTCGCCAGACTTATTTAACTCAGACCAATATTCTGTCCTGAGATTACCAGCCTTTACACTGAGCCGTTCATGCTCAATACGAAAATACTCATGATAATAGTCCATATGCCCTCCTAGGCGTTAGTGATGCGTGATTACATCGTAAAACGTGCGAGTCCTCATAGTACTCATAGTAGTAACCGCACGCTTTTGGCTATAATCAGTCTAGGTCACAGACCCAGATATCGCCGTCAAAAGTTGCCCTGAGCATACCGCCCAAGCCGAACGGGCTGGCTACCAGCATGGCTGGTCTACCCATATATAAAAATGGGGCGTCACAATTCACATCAAAAACGCCCTCATTAATCCCCGTGCCGGAGTTGATGAATTTACATAAGACCTTCATTAGATATTCCCCATCTCTATTAAGGCATCTATATAGCCCTCAAAATATTCTGTTTGCGGGTCGTTTTTGTATATACGCACCCATGCCTTGTCTAAATCCCGAACCGCCACCCCGCCACTAACAAGGATATAAAAACCCCCATCCTTGACAAAACGAACGTCTACCCCACGATAGTTTAATATCTTCATGATAAGTACCCCTCTACTGCCGCTGCCCACGGCCCGTCATACATGGCATCACACCCCTCATCTACCGAAACATAAGGAACCCCCACCATGCGGGTATCCATAACCGCCGCCCACATGTCTTTGCGGTGTTCTTCAGGAGAAACCCCATCGTCTTCGCGGGCGATAAGAACGCCCTGCCGATAGGCCTGAGCCATCCATTCAGCGCGGGTGGTGGCGTCTTTTTTCCAGCTAAAACTCATAATCCAAACCTCCTAAGCAAGAGTAACAATTCACCATGCTCAAACTCAATTGGCATTTTTGGCGTCAAGTCGTCATAGTATTTTGTCATAGTATTTGTTCCTTTTAAGATTGAGAAAAATTTAGTCCATAAAAAAACCCCCAACATTTCTGCTAGGGGTTTTCAGTAGAGGCTAAACTTGTTTGGATCAAGCGGCGATCTGCAGTGTGGGCGCTACCACCACCACCGAGCCAGTAATCTCAACGCCGTTTTCGGCAGCGAGTTTCTGAAGAAACTTATCCAATGCAACTTGGCATTCGGCCACCGACTTTTGAGGCTTATCAGCCCCAGACTTGAAGGTATCACCCCAAATCTTGGCACGCATGGATCTTTCATCAGCCACCAAAATTTTCATGGCTTTTACCATATCTTGATTAACCGCGCACCCTTTGGTCTTAATCACGATAGGAGCGTTTAGATCAGTAGGGTCTATAATTTTTGCCGCCACATCATTGCCGCTATACAATGCCAGCACAGTGGACTTGATTGTACGCATTGCCGCGCCGTCATCTTGCGCCTTTGCCTTGCTATACATCATAGCAATATGATTAGTATTTTTGTTTTCCATAGCATGCAGTACACCGTCACAGAACAGCGCGCCCATTGTTGCGCCATTGCCAAGTGAACGACCGAAAAGATTAAGATTAGTTTTTGCGTTGAAAGCAGTCATGATTTGTATCTCCTGATACTGAAAGCCTATGCAACCCCATAGGCAGGGTAGTGAAAAACACTATTGAAAAGCACCCGCCACAATGCTTTCCCTAGTATTTTTTAATGTCCTGAGATATTCTATCCCGACGCATAAGCGCCGTTCAAGACCGTTTATTTTAGACCAAAGGCTGACGCCCAGCAATACACCACAAGGTTTTCCCCGCTATGTTGGCGCGGTATATATTACTATTTTTGAAGCCTTAACCATAATTAATCCGCATATGCAGAAACTGTCTCATTACATTAACTTTGGCCTACTATTTGTGTCAGCCTCAACAAACTTTCATTCCTGCCTATCTGTTCTTTCATCTCAATAGCTGCTTTTACGTCAATTTTTCAGACTAGCCCTAGATATATTCTCAACCATGTTTCACAACATTATCAAGAAAACTTTAAATTTTTATAAGTTTATCTATTTGAACAAAACCAACTTGCTAAGTTGATTAGGTCAAATTGCCAAGATCATAGCTATCAGGGTTTTACCTGACGCTTCAAATAGTCCTAGGGTTCCCTCCGCGTAGATCCTAGGCGGTATCTCAAAATACCTGTGTCAAATAACGTCAGCCAGTTAAGAGTCTAAGTCGGCCTAGGGCTTCAGCTTCGTTTATCTGCTTGCCTTGAGAAACGTAAAGCCGATATTGAGACCCAGATAAACCCCTAATATCTTTTTAGTTGGTTTTGATACTTTTGGGTTGATTCGTTTATCAAAAGTATAGGTCTCTTTTTTTTGAGTAAATGAACGCGCACGTATAAGGGAATATTTTATTCCTGTGAGTAAAATAGAGATTGCGACATAGTAGTTGACCTAATTTGTTTTGATCTGAAAATAGTAATTAGTATATAAAAACTTTAAAACTAATACTTTGGTATAGGTTTTTAGCTTAAAGTATATACGTTTTTTATTGTGGTGAAACTTTTATTATTGTGTGTGTTTGGTGCGACGTTTTGGCATAGGCCTTTCGTATGTAAAGTATGTATAGGATAGTATATGGGATAGGTACGAAAGGATTAGTTTTAGTGTCAAAAGGTGTGATTTGTTTTTACTTTGTGGGGTGATTCGTTTGATTTACATACGAAAGAATATAACCTTTGGTATAGGTTTCCCGTATAGGTTGCGTCTATTAGTATAGGTTTGCGTCACATTGCCAAGTTGGGGAAAAACGACCTAGGGGTTGTCAGACCATACAAGCCCCTGTGCGGCCCCTGTGAGCCGTTTACAGATATTATATACACAAGGTGGTATACTTCGTTTCGTTTGACATATACGAAGGGATAGGTCTATATATTTTAGTATGTCAAACACTATTAAGTATAGGTTACTGGCAAAAATATACTTATGATACCTGCGACCCATACTAAGGTATAGGGCATACATACTTTAGCGTCATAGTATCATTAGTATGTAGGGAGTATAACCTTTTGATTGGGGGGTATACCTTTGAGATATCAAAAGGAGGGGGTACATAACTTTTGAGAGTTGGCGGTAACCTTTGGTATATGTAAGCATTATTGACCTATACTTTTGACGGGCACAATTTACTATTGTATATAAAAGGTATACTTTAGAATATGTTAGCTATCAAAAGAATATATTCTGCTATCAAAAGAACTGGCATATATACTTAAGGAGGTACAAATATCTTTAGGGGGGCATGGGCCATACCTCCGGTAGTGGTATGTATATACACGTAATGACAGCGGGGGGTATTTTTAAGATTGGTAACTACATTGCAGAATACATAGGTATTTCTTATATATCCATAGGTTTTACTGATAAGTCCAGTTAGGGTTAGGCGATAAGGCCAGTTTAAAGTGTCCGACCACTAATAGGGGGGTACTTTGGTAAAGCTCATAGGAAGCCCGTACAGTACTTTAGTACCCAGGGTGAGTACCCTATGTCCAGAAATGCAGAGAAGGGTACTTAGAGGGCAGCTCAGAGCCTCTCAGGACTATTTCTAGGGGAGTCGTAGGAGGTAAGTACATCTGGGGAACGAAAGAAAGGGAGCTGTCAATAAATATAAGTTTATTTTTACTAGGGGGTTGACAATAGTAGTAGGTTTACTATATAATATACTTATAGTATTACTTAAAGAATACTAAATACTATTACTTCCTAGATATATATGTATATAAACTTTAAGTAGCTTAGTTTTGTAAGAAGAAATAACTTTTTTGTCGTTTGTTCTTGACAAAGAACCCTTTATCGGATATAACTAGCACAATGTCAAAAATTAAACGGTATGTCAGTGATAATGTCATTGAGAATTTCTATTTAGCATTAGCAGATGAGGATGAAGCAAGACTACGATTGTGCCATATTCCTCGTTCTGATGTTTTTTATGTAAGAGAAGCAATATTTCAAGATACAGGCGTTAAGTATACTTTAGATCACGTTGAAAGAGCAATGTATTTAGAGGGACACTTAGAGGCCAGAGACGTATTTCAACCAAGAACCAAAAGGGATTGGGAATAGTGCCAGAAATTATCATGGAACGTATACTGAAGTGGCAACTGATGCCTCGCATTATGATGTTAGCAGTAACAGTATTAACTTATCAAGCAGTTCATTGGTTTATGACTTTACCTGATCCTTCTATTCAGCAATCTGGCCTAGTATCCATCTGTATGGGAGCCTTAACTGGTTGTTTTGCTGTATGGCTTGGTAATGAAAAGAGTTAGCCCCATACACAAAGAAGTAAATAGATTTATGTGGATCATCAAAGGTCAATTAGTACCTGATGGCTACAGTGAAAGAGATTATGTAGAAATACACGATAGTTACTTTAAGAGAATATGGGGCAATCATGAAGCTCCTACCCATGAAGATGGTTTTGAAGAAGCTTATAATAAAAAATACAGGGAATAAGAGTAATGGCAGAGAATAAAGTTAGTTCTACAAGAACTGGAAAATACTCGCTTGCGGGTCTAAAGGGTGATGCAAATCGTTTAAAGCCAATGACTGATGAGCAACGAGAAATATTTATGGCTGAAATTGAAGCAGCGAAAGCCAAGAATGAAGAAAAAAATATTGAAATTGGTGCTATGCAAGAAATCAGCAAAGAACAACGAGCTAAATTTATGGCTGAAGTAAAAGCTGATATGGAAGCTTATGAGAAATCAAAAGCTAAAAATTTTAGTAAAGGTGGTACGGTAGGAACTCCACGCACAGGTACTCAAGATTACAGAAAAAGTAGATTTCGTTAATGATTGGTCAACTGATAGGAAGTCTAACAGGATTAGCCACTTCTATTATTGATGGCAAAACCCAGATAAAACTCACTGAGGCTGAGATAAAGAAGAAACAGCTTACTGGTGAGATTGACTGGGACATAGAGGCTATGAAGGCCACTGAGAACTCATGGAAAGATGAGTGGATTACCCTACTATTTTCTATCCCACTAATTCTAGCCTTTTGTGGTGATTGGGGAAATGATATAGTAGCAAGAGGGTTTGAATCCTTAGAGGTTATGCCGCAGTGGTATCAGATTGCTTTAGGTGGAATCGTATCAGCTTCTATAGGTATGCGTTCAGTGAGTAAGTTCTTTGGAAAAAAATAATGTCGTCAAGCTCCCAGAGCTTTCTGAATTAGACAAACAGTTTCTTGTTTTGGAGAAGCAGCAGGGACAAATACAAGAGCAAACAAAACTCATAGCGGAGAAACAGAATGACGTTTAAACTATCAACACGTAGTACAGGAAGACTTGGTGGCATTGAGCCTGATTTAATAGAAGTAGTAAAAGCTGCTATTGAAATTACTAAGGTAGACTTTGGTGTTACATGCGGTATGCGTACCGTACAGGAGCAGGAAGCACTGGTAGCTAGTGGCGCCTCACAAACAATGAAGAGTAAGCACCTAGAGGGCCGTGCAGTTGATCTGGTAGCCTATATTGGTCCTAATGTTACTTGGGCTTTAAATAAGTATGATGAATTAGCTGACGCTATGGCTGCTGCTGCTAAAGAAAAGGGTATAGCTTTGAAGTGGGGAGCCGCTTGGACAGTAGGTAATATTGCTGGATGGGAAGGCTCAATGGAAGACGCAATGAATAGCTATGTTGATCTTCGTCGTTCACAGGGACGTAGGCCATTCATTGACGCACCGCACTTTGAAATGATGTAATGTATACTTTTGTTCTCATGGTGTATCTAGGTGCAACTAGGGAATTAATAAAAGACAGTATGGTGTTTGATAACATAGAACATTGCAACTACTACGCGAGAGAAATAACTAAACGGTACAGCACACACGGAATAACATTAGAAGACAGGGTTGTTGCCTACTGCCTACCTAAAGTGAAAGAAAAGCAATGAGCATAGAATATAGGGGAGAAAAATTTGCAGGTTATAACAAGCCGAAGCGTACCCCCGATCACCCCAAAAAAAGTCATGCCGTTCTTGCAAAAGAAGGTACAACCATTAAGCTCATCCGGTTCGGTGAACAGGGAGCCAAAACGGCAGGGAAGCCCAAAGCGGGTGAATCTGACCGCATGAAGAAAAAACGTGCATCCTTTAAAGCAAGACACGGTAAAAATATAAAAAAGGGAAAACTCAGCGCA
>ENA-OSJC01003317-OSJC01003317.1-marine-metagenome-genome-assembly--contig:-NODE-3317-length-11558-cov-6.626688_pt1 | contig 11558 bp, 11 predicted proteins | sample MGYA00237885_ERZ534234 | MGnify/ENA primary metagenome ERZ534234 (study PRJEB26413, sample SAMN06343907) | marine metagenome | isolation source: coastal waters | place: Atlantic Ocean: West Antarctic... | reverse complement strand
TTATGCAAATGGATTAGAAAATTCTATAATTACTAATAAGTTAAAAAAACAAGCTAGTGATGCAGGGGTAAAGCTGACTGCCATACCAGGTAAAAAAGTTTTTGATAGCTCTGTAGCAAGAGATTTTAAAAAAGTAGATAAAAATATTTTTGGACCAGGATTTGAAGTTCAAGGGTCTATTACAGCAGATCAGTTAGGAAAAGTTTTAATAGCCAATAGAAATGTAACTCCACAACTTTTGGATGATTTAAGAACATTAGTAGGAGACAAAGCATATAAAAATTTTGTTAGATCAAGGTTACAAACAGGATATGATAAATCTCTCGTTACCTTTTCTGAACCAAGTAGAACTGGATTAATGTTTGATCCTTATAAATTTGAATCAAATTTAGGTTTAAATACAGAAGCGGGCAGAGAATTATTAGAATCAATGTTGAAAGGTTCAAAGTTAAAAATAAATGATTTAGATGCATTTTTTAATGTTGCTAAAAATCATGCTGGTTTAAAAATACCAGACGTGTCTTCATTTGTTGCAAGAAGAGCTACTTTAGGAGGAACTAAATCTGTATTAGGTGGTTTTGCTTTGGGTTATACGTCTTATCAAAATCCACTAAGAGGAGCAGGGCTTATTTATTTAGCTAGAAAAACTTCTAATTTTTTAACTAATCCAAAACAATTGGAAGATGTAATGAAAGTTTTAGATCCTAATTCTACAGCGAGTCAAATGAAAATTGCGTCTTTAAAATTAGTTGACGCAATGATAAGTGATAGTCAAAATAATATAGAAAAGAACGAACTAAGTTCATACAGAGAGTATATAGAATTATTGCCTACAGATAAAATAAGAAAAGAATTAGAAGAAGGTATACCTGCTTTTACTAATGATTATTTAAATGAATCTTCAAAAGAAGAAACACCTACAACAAATAACACTGTAGGCGATCAATCAGCATTACCCCAACAAAATTTACCACAGACACCCAATGTTAATGTTGCATCACTTCAACCTAATAACACAACCATGAACCAAGACTACAACAACTTAAGCAGTCTAGAAAAAGATAAACTATTGAGAGGAATTAGTTAATGGAAGAAGATGATATCTTATACCAATCAATTATAGCAGATCCTGAACAAGTATCTCCTGATGTAGATGTATCTGGACTTAGAACTGAAACAGATACAAATCCTGACTTACTTGGAGCTGTATCCGAGTTTCCTGGTTTAAAGTTTGACAGTACAAGTTATGATCAATACGCAGACTTATATGATTTATACAGTAGAGGATTACCTATGGCAGAAACAGGAACTGCGGGAGACATAGCAGGTGAAACAGCTATCACGACACCTGTATCACAAACACCTGTATCACAAACAGGAGCTCAGAATCAAGTAACAGGGGACTTAACACCCGACACAACTTTTCAAGATGCAGGTGCAACTGATGTTCTTGGCACAATAGGAACTTTAGGTGATCTTACAACACCTACAACAGTAGGACCTTTAGATTATACAGACGCACCTGTAAATGTCCCTTCTTTAGATTTATCAGGAACATCTACAGATTTAATTAGCCAAGGAGTTATTGAAACACCACAAGAATTTTCTAATAGAGCTTATGGTCTTGATTATAAAGTTTTAGATCAAGAAGAACAAAATATAATAGATGAAGACTATGCTACTAAATATAGTTTACCTACATACAATCCTTCTAAAGGTTTAGAAATTAATGTACCTAACACTATTGTAAACATTATAGGTAAGTACGCAACAGGTGTTCCCCTTATAGGAACTGCTGCGAGAACTGCTGTAGATTATTTTAAAGGTGGCGAAGATGGTTCTGTTGCTTCTGAAACTGATTTTTCTACAATGGGAGATTCAAGTGTAGATGCAGAGGAGAATCAACCTTACAATCAAGACTTTGTTACTCAAGTTTCAGGACCTGTTGAAACAAATCAACTATCTATGATGCAAGAATATTATGACAAACCAATTGAAGAGAGAATAGCTGAAACGACTGGCTACAATTCACAAGATATATCGTTAGCTGGTTTTGATCTTAAAGAAGGAGCTACTCCTGAAAACGTTCAAGCTGTTATAAATATTTTAAGTACAGTTGGAGCAGTAGCTAGTTTAGGAAGCACAGAAGCTGTTAAAAAAGCAGCGGAAGAAATAATTAAAAGAGAAGTTGCAAGAACAACAACAAAAGCGGTTATTGGCGCTGCAACTAGTTTACAACCAGATGATTCAAGTGAACCTACACTTAGTGAAGCAGATCAAGAATTTGCAGAGACAGGAGACTATGATGTTTATTCTGGTGATACAGGAACTACTTCAGGACCTGATTATAGTGGAGGAGTAACCACAGGCACAACTTTTGATGCAGAAGATGATGGTGGAAGCGATGATACTAGTTCAAGTTCTTCTCAAGATCAAGGAGAGACAAGTTCAGACGCAGGTTTTTCAGATCCAGTAGATGATCCAACAGATAGAGGCGGCGGAGGCGGTGGAGGTGGCTCATCAGGTGGTGGTAAAATTGTTTGCACTATGATGAATGAAACTTATGGCTTTGGTTCTTTTAGAAATAAAATATGGTTAAGACAATCAAAAGACTTAGCACCTGAATATGAAAAAGGTTATCATAAAATATTCTTACCACTCGTAAAACTTTCTAAAACAAATATAATTGTTAGAAAAATTTTAGAACACATAGCTGTTCATAGAACTATAGACATTAGACAGGAATCTAGAGGTAAAACTCACATATTAGGTAGAGTATATAGAAAAGTATTAGAACCCATTTGTTATTTGGTAGGTAAATATGGCAAAAGATAACGCACTACAAAAAATAGAATCACACGAAAAACTTTGCAGAATAATGCAAAAGCAGACCCACGATAAAATGCACCGTTTAGAAAATCAGATCACTAGAGTTGAGAGAATACTTTTAGTATCTATGGGTGCGGTTATGTCGGGTATGACTGGTGTTATATTAGTCTTAATTGAAAAATTGTAGCGACCATACATTAGTCCTACTAAATCCAATCTTTTAGTTCTTCACCCATAACTTGTGTAGCTATGTTAATTTTCTTACGTAAAGCTTTTACTATTCTTTCATCAACAGTATTTTCTGCAATAATATCAATATAAGTCATAGCTCTTTTTTGACCAATACGATCTATTCTAGCTTCTGATTGTTGTCTTTTCTCAAGATCATAACCATTAGAATAATATATCATTGTACTAGCTTCAGTTAAAGTAATACCATATCCACCTGTTTGTGGTGTACCTACAATAAATCTTACAGGACTTTTAGGATCTTGAATTAATTTAATTGCTTTGTGTCTGTCCTCAACACTAGTATCACCATAGTAAGTAACAATAGAATTATCCCCATACTCTTCTTTTACATGTTTCACTATTGTTGCTATATCGTTCCTCCAATGTGCCCATATTACTACTTTTCCGTGTATCTCTTCTAATAAAGCTAACAACTCATCGATACGATTGTTTTTAATTTCTTGTACGCTGCCATCATCAGCTTTGAAATGACCACAAGTAATTTGTTGTAAACGCATAAGTTGTGTCATAGTTGTGGCTGTTGTTGTCATCTTATCATTCATAACAGCCAAAGCCATTTGTTTCATTTGATTGTAAAGTTTTTCTTGTTCACTAGATAATTGTATTACACGTTTCATAAAGGTCTTCTTAGGTAAATCTAAGCAATCATCTTTTAATACTCTGTATGAAAAATCTTTTATTTTATTAGATAGCTCTGGTATATTTCTATAACCCACTACAATCTGTACAGATCTACCACCAAAATTAGCTGATCGCATAACGGCATACCTAGTTCTAAAACTATAGTAAGATGCATGATTTAATAACCAAGGACTTAAAAACTCACACTGTGTATATAAATCTAATGGTGATTTAGTTACAGGTGAACCTGTAAGTATTCTTCTATATTTAGCTGATTCGCCTAATTTAATAATTGATTTAGTTCTTTTTGCTTGAGGATTTTTAATTGTGGTAGATTCATCAATGGCCATTAAAGTTTCGTGACAAGATAAAAATTTATTAACAAAGTCCACACCTTTTTTAGTAGACAAAGCTTCTACGTTTACAATCAATATGTGTAGTTCATGACTAGTTTTAAATAATTTAGATAATTCTTTTTCTTGTTTTTTATTAATATTTGATTGCCACAATACAGACACATATTCGACATGATCTGCCATATGATGAGGTAGTTGTTCTTTATACCAAGTTCCTACAACACCTTTAGGTGCTACAATTACAGCTCCATTGATTTTACCCACATCATATAACATTGATATATTATCAATTAATACTTTAGATTTACCTGTACCCATTTCCATAAAGTAGGCGAAACTTTCTTTATTCCAAGACATTTCTAATGCTTTTAACTGATGAGCATAAGGCTTCGTTTTAAATTTGTAATTCATATTTATTTTAACTTTCTATTGACTTATATAGCATATACTTTATATTACTGTCAATGTCAGAAAGCATAAGTTACGGAAAAATAAAAAAAGATCGTGAACCCATAGTTTACGTAATACAAGAAATAGCTGGTACTAGAGATGGTAGACCTAAAATAAATATTATAGGTGCATCTCAATATGGTAGCTTCAAATTTCTATTACCTGAACTATCACAAATTATTTTTTCTCCAGGTCCATTAATTATGAAACTAAGAAAAAGTTTAAAAGATTATAGATCTGAAGATTATTTACTTTTGACAGGAGACCCTGCTATAATAGGCGTTGCATGTTCTATTGTATCCGACATAACAAATGGAAAATACAATTTATTAAAGTGGGACAAACAAGAAAGAAGATACTATCCAATAACAATAAACCTATATGAAAGAGGAGAAATAAATGAGTGATAACTTACAAAAAATGTTCATTGAGGATGCCCCTCAAGACTTGGACAATTTAAAAGGTGTAGAAAATTTATCTACTCTTGTCTTGGAGTTACAAAAACTTGAAGATGAGATTAAAGAAAAAGAAGATAGATTAAAATCTACAAAAGAAAAAGCAGACAAACTTTCACAAGTTGCTATCCCTGAAATAATGGAAGCTTTGAAAATGAAAACTATGAAGTTAACTGATGGATCTGCAATAGAAATTAAAGAAATATATAGCGCAACAATTCCTGCTGATAAAAAGGAAGGCGCTTATAACTGGCTTCGAGAGCATGGCTTAGGTGATCTTATTAAAAATGAGGTTACCGTTTCCTTTGGTCGTGGCGAAGACAACAAGGCTAGCGAATATGCTAACCTTGCAAAAGGGAATGGGTTCGAACCAACTCAAAAGTTGAAAGTCGAACCTATGACCCTTAAAGCATTGTTTAGAGAGCGTTCTGAAAATAAAGAAGAGCTGCCATCTGAACATTTTAACCTGTTTAAGGGAAACAAAACAAAAATAACAAGGAGTAAATAACATGAGCGAAGAAACAAGAGACGTGACAGAAAAAAAAAGTGGTGCAATAGCAACTTTAGACTTTGTTGCAGACTCAGGTATGGGTTTGGAAAACATTGACAAGAGTGATCTAGCATTACCTTTTCTGAAACTACTGCAGAGTGGTTCAGATGAAACAAAAAAGAAACATGCTAAATATGTTGAAGGTGCAGAAGCCGGTATGTTTTACAATACAGTTACAAAGAAACTGTATAATGGTGAGAAGGGAATTGAAGTAATTCCTGTATTCTACAAAATGACTTACCCTGAATGGGCTCCCTTTGAAAGAAAAGAGGGAAGACCAATCAGTAATGATAGGGGTCCAAGCGTTATGGCAGAAACCACTCAAAACGACAGAAACAAAGATGTGTTGAAAAATGGTAACGAGATTATCAAAACAGCAAATCATTTTGTTATTATTAATGGTGAAAGACCTGAGAAAGCTTTAATGACGATGAAGTCTACTCAGTTAAAAGTTAGTAGAGGATGGAACTCATTGATGGAAGATCAATTTGAAATCGATCCAAAAACTAATAAGTCTGTACCCGCACCAGTGTTTTCAAGGGTTTATAAATTAAATTCTGTAGAAAACTCAGGCAGCTTTACTTGGCATGGTTATACTATATCTATGTTAAGAAAAATTGATGATGCTGGTATATACCAAATGTCCCGTGATTTTCACAACTCTTTAAAGAACGCGCAGCAAAAAACTGCCACAGTTTCAGAGGAAGATAAATCAAACTACTAGTTTCTCGCAAGAGAGATGTGGGCGGTTATAGGGAGACTGAAGCCGCCCATAAAAAGGGATCATTATGTTTAAAGAGTTTATAGAATTATTTACTGGTTATGGTGGAGATTTCGGTATTGCCGATATGTCTAGTGCAAAGCTGGACTCTGAAAGAAATAAATTAAAACCAGATTATGAATGGTCAGGCAAACCAGTCACAGAAGAAGATTACAAAAATCACATAGCAGGAAACATATCAATAGGTATACAACCTTGTACTATTGACGGCACAGCAAGATTTGGTTGTATTGATATTGATCCAAAGAATTATAAAGATTTTAATATACAAAACTACCTCGCTTTATTTCAACAATATAAATTACCTTTGATACCTATGCTTTCTAAAAGTGGTGGTCTTCATTGTTATATATTTATGGAGGAATATATACCTACATCAGATTTAATTGAAGGATTAAAATCTTTTCTGCTACCACTAGGATTAAAACCTACCACAGAAATTTTTCCAAAACAGAAAGAGCTAAAGGAAGACGATAAAGGAAACATTAAGCCAGGTAATTTTATTAACTTACCCTACTATAATAATGGACAAACACATAGATACGCAGTTGATAAAGATAATAATAAACTATCTTTAGAGCAGTTTATACAATTAGCTAATCAATCGAAGACAACAAGAGAAAAATTAAATACTTTAGTAGAAGACACACATAAAAATATATTATTAGGAACTGACCCTGAATTTTCTGATGGTCCACCTTGTTTAGCTTTATGTTCTAAAACAAAATTAGATGATGGCAGAGATAGGTTTATGTATAATTATATGGTCTTTGCAAAGAAAAAATACAAAGATAAGTGGCAAGATTTTGTATCAAAAGCAAACTATGCTTATTTAGAATATCCTTGGGATAAATCTAAACTAGATCAAAAATTAAAAGCTTGGGATAAAGAAACAGCAGGACATACTTGTTATGAAGAACCTATCAAAGATAAATGTATGCGTAGTCTTTGTTACTCAAAACCTTTTGGTGTTAAGTCAGACAGTATAAATGTTTTTCCAGACATAACTGATTTTGAAATAATAAAATATGAGCAACCTGAATATAGATTTAATGTGGTTATGCCTAACGATGATAAGATAGCAGTAATTATATCTAATCTTAAATTAATGACAACTCAGAAAGAAGTATTGAATTTAATATGGGAACAGACAGGAATATACTTTGAACCTATAAAACAAAAAGATTGGAGAGCAAAGTTAAACGAATGGAGAAAAAATTGTCAAAATATTACACCACCTGAGGGTACAAGTACAGATGATATTTTATCACAAGAACTATTTCAGTATTGTGTTAACGGTCCACAAGCAAGAGAAAGAATACAAATTAGATTAGGTTCTTGTCTTACTGAAGAAGGTTTTCATTTTTTTAAATATCAATCGTTTCTTACACACCTTGGTAATGATTGGAAGATATCAAAAGAAAAGATAGGTCAAAAACTAAAAGAAAGATTTAAAGTAGAATTTAATTATTCACTTAAAGTAGATGGCAAGGTAGAGAAAGTTTGTAAACTAAAACAATTACACATTGATAAGATAGAATATAAACCTGTTGAAAGAAAAGGGTCTAATTACTAATGAGGTATAAAGTTGTAGGACCACCCGGTACAGGGAAAACAAGAAAACTTTTAAATCAAGTAGAAAAGTATTTAAAAAAAGGTGTACCATTAAATCGTATTGGTTATTTTGCTTTTACTCGTAGAGCAGCAGAAGAAGCTAGAAATAGATTTTTAAAACAAAAACCAAATCTAGAAAAGAAAGACATAGAATATTTTAGAACATTACATTCATTAGCTTTTAATAACTTAGGTCTTAAAGAAGAAAACGTTATGAATGAACTTAATTACAAAGCCATTGGAGAAACATGTGGTATACAAATAAATTATGCATCATATGAAACAAACACATTCAACGGTATATTCTCATCTGATAGTGAGTATCTTAATTTAATTAACCTAGCTAGAGTAAAAAGAATAAGTTCTTTAGAACAATTAGATTTAAATGAACATCTTAGTAAAGTCGAAAGAAATAAATTAGAGGCAATAGACATAGAAATTAAAAATTATAAAAAAACATATGGTCTAATAGATTTTACAGATATGTTAGATAAATTTTTAGAAAAAGGAAGTATTAGTAATAAATTAGATGTTGTTTTTGTAGATGAAGCTCAAGACCTATCTATAATACAATGGGATGTATTAAACAAAATAGAGAAAGAAAACAGTGCAGATATATGGGTTGCAGGTGATGATGACCAAGCGATCTTTGGTTGGGCAGGAGCTGATGTAGATTCTTTTATAGATTGGGAGGCAAATGAAATACCTTTACAACAATCAGAAAGAGTTCCTAGTCAAATTCAAGAAATAGCTTTATCTATAATAAATAGGGTGCAGGACAATAGATTAGAAAAAACATACAAACCTAAAAAAGAAAAAGGAGAGATATTCGAAGTTATTAATCTATGCGATATTGATATGATTAAGGGAACTTGGTTAATATTAGCTAGAACAAATCCTTTATTAAAACCTATATCCTCTATTCTCAAAAACAAAGGGTTATTTTTTAAAACAGTTGATGGCAATAGTATAGCAAAGAATCTATATGAAGATAAATTAAATTGGGATAAAATGAGAAAAGGTGAAACCATACCAGAAATACAAGAACAAAGATTATTAGAAAAAATTAAAGGTAAGCCTAATTTAGATTTAGAATGGTATGATGCATTTACAAACGTTGCGTCTGCAAAAATAGATTATCTTAGAGTAATGTTATCTAATGGAGAAAAAATAAATAAAGACCCTAGAATAACAGTATCAACAATTCATAGTGCAAAAGGCGGTGAGGCTACTAATGTAGTGTTGTTTTTAAACCAAACTACAAACACTATGAAAGCATCTAAGAAGTCTGTTTATAAACAAGATGAAGAGTATCGTGTTTGGTATGTAGGTGTAACAAGAACGATACAAAATTTATATTTAGTAAAATGTAGCAACAAACGAAAGGAGTTTATAATATGAGTGCGTACAAAAAACAAGTTGGAGGATCTCATTATAAAGATATGAAGATTCAGCCGAGTGAGTTCATAAACAAGAACAGGTTGCCTTTTGCGGAAGGGTCGGCTATAAAGTATATATGCAGACATGCAGCGAAAGGGAAAGAACAAGACATAGACAAGGCAATACATTATTTAGAAATGATTAAAGAAAGAGACTATGAAAAAAGCAATTAACACGCATTTAAGGCTAAGATTAATTATAGAAGAATTAAAAAAGAAATTAGAATTAAAAACTATTCATTTAAACATAGCAAAAAGAAAGTTAAAAAAATATGAAAACACCAATATTTAAAGCACAAACAGAATGGGTTAAACCTACAGAGTTTCCAGATCTACGTCATGCAAATGAAATAGCTATTGACTTAGAGACACACGACCCAGAACTAAAAAAATTAGGTACAGGTTCTATTGTGGGTAGAGGTAAAGTTGTTGGCATAGCTGTAGCTACAGATGGTTATGCAGGATACTTTCCGTTTGATCATGAGGGTGGTGGTAATCTTGATAAAGATTTAGTGATGAAATGGTTTAAAGACGTTTGTGAATCTACAGCAGATAAAATATTTCACAATGCTATGTATGATGTGTGTTGGATTAGAGCCATGGGGTTTAAACTTAATGGTAGACTATATGACACAATGATTGCAGCATCATTAGTAAATGAGAATAGATATAGATTTGATTTAAATAGTTTAGGTTGGGATTACGTTGGCCAAGGTAAAAATGAAACAGAATTAAATAACGCAGCAAAAGAATGGGGAGTAGATCCTAAAGCAGATATGTGGAAACTACCTGCATTGTATGTAGGAAATTATGCACAAAGAGATGCAGAGCTTACTTTAGCTTTATGGAAAGTAATGCAAAAAGAAATAAGTTCACAAGATATAGGATCTATATTTGATTTAGAAACAGATTTATTTCCATGTTTAGTAGATATGAGATTTAAAGGCGTACGTGTCGATACCGAATCCGCTCATAAATTAAAACAAAAACTAAGTGAACAAGAAAAACAATTATTACAAGAAGTAACAAAAGAGACAGGAGAAGAATGTCAAATATGGGCTGCACGTAGCATTGCCAAAGTCTTTGACAAACTAAAACTACCTTATGAAAGAACTGTAAAAACACAAGCGCCTTCATTTACTAAAAACTTTCTGTCTAATCATCAACATCCTTTAGTTAAGAAGATAGCAAAAGCTAGAGAAATAAACAAGGCACATACAACATTTATAGACACTATTATTAAACATGAACACAAAGGTAGAATACATGCTGATATTAACCAACTAAGATCTGATCAAGGTGGCACAGTCACCGGTAGATTTTCTTATTCTAATCCTAATTTACAACAAATTCCTGCTCGTAATAAAGACCTTGGCCCAATGATCCGATCCCTTTTTGTACCAGAGTCTGGTTGCGAGTGGGGATGTTTTGATTACAGTCAACAAGAACCAAGACTTGTAGTTCACTATGCATCCCTAGATCAAGACACAAGTGTGTTTGGTGTTAAAGAAGCTTATGATGAAGGTGATGCAGACTTTCATACTATTGTAGCTAAGATGGCAGACATACCAAGAACAGCAGCAAAGACAATTAATCTTGGATTATTTTATGGTATGGGTAAAGCAAAGTTACAAGCAGAGTTAGGGGTAAGTAAAGATAAAGCTGAAGAGCTGTTTAATATTTATCACGAAAGAGTTCCATTTGTAAAATCTTTGATGAGATCTGTATCTAACAGAGCACAACAAAGAGGACAGATAAGAACTTTACTTGGTAGATTATGTCGCTTTCATTTATGGGAACCTAATCAATTTGGTATACATAAAGCTCTACCCTTTGATCAAGCTCGGCAGGAATACGGAGCAGGCATCAAGCGTGCTTATACTTACAAAGCATTGAATAAATTAATACAAGGATCAGCAGCAGATATGACAAAAAAATCTATGCTAGATTTATACAAAGAAGGAATTGTCGCACATATACAAATACATGATGAACTAGATATTTCTATAGAATCTCCAAAGCAAGCTAAAAAAATTGTTGAGATTATGGAAAATGCTGTTAAGTTAGAGATCCCAAACAAAGTAGATTATGAATCAGGTAAAAATTGGGGAACAATAAATGATTAATTATGGCATATCTAAACGCAAACATTCCAGTACAATACACACAAATAAAAAGGGAATATCTTTATGACCTTAGAAAACATCATGG
>ENA-OSJC01003315-OSJC01003315.1-marine-metagenome-genome-assembly--contig:-NODE-3315-length-11562-cov-3.067915_pt1 | contig 11562 bp, 11 predicted proteins | sample MGYA00237885_ERZ534234 | MGnify/ENA primary metagenome ERZ534234 (study PRJEB26413, sample SAMN06343907) | marine metagenome | isolation source: coastal waters | place: Atlantic Ocean: West Antarctic... | reverse complement strand
AGGTTGATAGCTCCTTCTGTAGAATTTTCAATTGGGACAATGCCAAAATCACTCCGTTTATCTTGAACGCTTTCAAATACAGATTGAATTGTTTCTTCTGAATTCTTTTTGACAGACGATCCAAATTTTTTTAAAAGGGCAGATTCTGAGTAGGTTCCTTCAGGTCCAAGAAACGCAATATTAAATTCAGCTTCTGTAGATCTACAGCTCGATATTATCTCTTTATAAATATTTACAATTTGTTCAGTGGTTAAGGGTCCGTTGTTTATTTCTTTTAACTTACTGAATATAGAAGATTCTCTATCTGGTTTATATATAACAGTGTCGCCCTTTGCTTCCCCGGCTTGCATGGCAAATTTTGCCCTTTCATTAATCAAAGAAAGAATTTCTTCATCGATAGAATCTATTCCGTCTCTTATAGATTTTAAATTTTTGTCCACTGCCATAAAAACACTAAGCTTGTTTATTAGAAAATTCAGCCATAAATTCTATTAAAGCATCTATACCTTCTTCAGGCATTGCATTATAGATACTGGCTCTCATTCCTCCTACAGATCTATGCCCTTTTAAAGCTAGTAAACCTGCCTTTTCAGATTCTTCTAAAAATTGCTTATTTGAGTTTTCATCTGCTAATAAAAATGGAATATTCATTATTGATCTATTTGACTCTTGGATATTGTTTGAATAAAAATTTGACTCATCTATAAAGGAGTAAAGCTTTTTTGCTTTTCTGTTATTTATCTCACCCATAACCTGAACACCACCTATGGCCTTAAGCCATTTAAATACTTTACCAGCAACGTACCAAGCAAATGTTGGAGGTGTGTTATACATAGATTCACCTTCAAGCATTGTTGAATAATTAAGCATGGTTGGAGTGATCTCTTGAGCTTTATTTAGGAGGTCTTTCTTTATTATTGCAAAGCCTAACCCTGCAGGGCCTATGTTCTTTTGGGCTCCACCATAGATCATTGAAAAGTTATCTATATTTATTGGCTCTGAAAGAATGCCTGAAGAATAATCTGCAACTACCGGCACCGAAGATGTCTTTAGCTCCTTTAAACACAAACCACCAATAGTTTCATTAGGAGTGATATGGACATAATTTGAATTCTCAGAAAGATTCCATTTATCTTGGTCGGGGAAAAATGTAAATTTTTTATTTTCAGAAGAAGCAGCAATGTTTACGTTAGTGTAACGCTTAGCTTCTTTTATTGATCTTGCTGCCCAATGACCAGAATGCACATAATCAGCAGTTCCTTCTGCATTTGATAGGTTAAGTGGGACCATTGAGTTATGAAGCGTTGCTCCGCCGTGCATGAACAAAACTCCATACGTATCTGGAATGTCGAGGAGATCTCTAAAATCAGATTCTGCTTCTTTCGCTATTTCTTGAAATTCATCGCTCCTATGACTTATTTCCATGACAGAAAGCCCAAGACCTTTCCAGTCAAGCAGCTCTGATTGGACCTCTTCCAGAACGCTTAGCGGCATTGTTGCCGGTCCGGCACCAAAATTATATTTTCTGTTCATAACTATTCTTCAGAGTCTCCAATAAACTCTTCACTAATTGAAGCAATACTTATTAATTTTTCTTTTTCTTTGAGCCTTATGACTGTGACGCCTTGTGTGTTTCTTCCTATAACATTAACTCCTGAAACTTTGGTTCTTACCAGCATTCCTTTATCTGAGATTAGCATAACCTCATCTTGATCGGTAACCTGAGCAGCTCCGATCAAAAGACCATTACGATCAGAAGTTTGCATGGCAATTACTCCTTTAGCTCCTCTTCTAGTTTTTCTAAAGTCTCCAGAACTAGAACGTTTTCCAAATCCGTTCTCACTAACAGTGAATATTGAAGCTTCTTCATCAGGGATAATAAGAGAGATAACAGACTGATCTTTTTCAAGCCTTATTCCTCTAACTCCCCGAGCTGTTCTTCCCATAGATCTGACTTCTGTTTCAGAAAAATGTGCTGCTTTTCCTGTATTTGAAACTAGCATCACAAATTTCGTGCCGTCAGTTACTGCCGTTCCTACTAGCTCATCACCGTCAGACAGAGTAATGGCTCTTTTCCCACCTTTTCTTTGATTTGAAAACTCAGTTAGTGAAGTTTTCTTGACTGTACCGTTTTGCGTGGCCATAAGAATAAAATTATTTTCATTATAATCTTCGATAGGTACCATGCTGGTAATACGCTCGCCTTCATTTAATTGTATTAAATTTACTAAAGGCCTTCCTTTAGCCGACCTACCTGCAGATGGAATTTGATAAACCTTCAACCAATAAACTTGTCCTAAATTGGAGAAACATAAAAGGGTGGTGTGTGTGTTAGCAATTAACATCTGTTCCACAAAGTCTTCATCTTTAACTGAAGCAGCTGTTTTTCCTGTGCCCCCTCTTCTTTGTGCACGGTATTCTTCGAGCGGCTGGGTCTTGGCATACCCTTCATGTGAAATAGTTACCACCCTGTCCTCTGGAGCTATTAAATCTTCAACACTTAAGTCTGCCATGGATTCTAGGATTTCAGTACGGCGGTCATCAGTATATTTTTCTTGTATTTCTTTTAACTCATCAGTTACAACATCAATTAGCTTTTCAGGATGAGTTAGAATTCCTATTAAATACGCAATATGATCAATAATTTCTTCATATTCTTTGATCAACCTGTCTTGCTCCAATCCTGTCAAACGTTGCAACCTCATATCCAATATAGCTTGCGCTTGTGTTTCAGATAGCTGGTATGTTTTCCCAACCAACCCTATAGAACTGTCAGCTCCCTGAGGTCTACAGGCATCTGGACCAGCTTTTTTTAACATATTGATAATATTGCCTGGTTGCCATTTCTTGCCTAGAAGCTTAGCCTTTGCTTCAGCTCCATCTTTAGATTTTTTAATCATCTCGATCATTGAATCAATATTAGACAAAGCAATGGTTAGCCCTTCCAAGATATGTCCTCTGTCTTTTGCTTTTCTTAACTCAAAGAATGTCCTTCTAGAGACAACTTCTTTTCTGTGATTAAAGAAAACAGAAAGCATACTTTTTAAATTTAGTATTTTTGGTTCACCTTCTACAAGAGCAACATTATTAATACCAAAAACAGTTTGCATTTGAGTCTGGGAAAATAAATTGTTCAACAGGACATCTGGTATGTGTCCAGATTTCAGCTCTATCACGACCCTAATTCCATCCTTATCTGATTCATCCCTAATATCTCTAACACCTTCAATTTTTTTATCTCTAGCTAAATCTGCTATCTTTTCAATCAAACGCGCTTTGTTAACCTGGTAAGGCATTTCCGTAAGAATAATTTTAGGTTTGTCTATGTCTTCATCTTCAAAATGAGTTTTTGCTCTTATCTTCACTCTGCCTCTTCCGGTTTCATATGCACTTATAATTCCTGCTTTGCCATTAATAATTCCTCCAGTAGGGAAGTCAGGACCAGGCATTATTTCTGCCAACTCTGGAATTGTAATTTCGGGGTTTTCAATGAAAGCCAGGGTGGCTAATAGAGTTTCATTTAGATTATGAGGGGGCATGTTTGTTGCCATTCCTACGGCAATACCAGAAGAGCCATTTACAAGTAAATTGGGAATCCTGGCTGGAAAAACTTGAGGCATAGTTTCAGTTCCATCATAATTCTCAACAAAATCTACTGTCTCTTTATCAAGGTCAGCAAGGAGTTCTTGGGCGATCTTCGCCATTCTGACTTCTGTATATCTCTGGGCAGCTGCTCCATCACCATCCATAGAACCGAAATTACCTTGGCCATCAACTAATGGATATCTTAAGCTCCACCATTGCGCCATTCTTACTATGGTCTCATAAGCCGCAACATCACCATGAGGATGATACTTTCCTATTACATCTCCAACTATTCTTGCTGACTTCTTATGTGCTTTGTTCCATTCATTACCTAAAACATGCATAGCGTAAAGACATCTTCTGTGCACCGGTTTTAAGCCATCTCTTGCATCAGGTAAAGCCCTGCCTACAATCACACTCATAGCATAATCTAGATAAGATTTTCTTAGCTCCTGTTCAATATTGACTGGAACTATTTCTTTTGCTGCAATTTCACTCATTTTTTATCCAATTAGAAGAGACTTCATAGCTATACTCAGTAGTCATAAAGCCCCAATATTAATGTAAATTTAAATTTATTTAGAGACATCAAGTTGAATTGAATTTTAGCATAATTCAGTTCAAAAAGCCTTTGAAAAAAGGGCAAGAAAGTGAAGAATTTAACCCTTAAATTCAGCAACCAAAGAAGATACGGTTTCTTTAGCATCTCCAAAAAGCATTCTGCTATTCTGTTTAAAGAATAAAGGGTTCTGTATTCCTGCAAAACCAGCAGCCATTGATCTTTTTAAAACAAAAACCGTTTTAGAGTTATCTACTTCAATTATTGGCATACCATAAATTGGACTATTTTCATTATCTTTAGCGTCGGGGTTAACAACATCATTAGCTCCTATGACCATACAAACATCTATAGTTTCCATAATAGGATTCACATCATCAGGCTCCACTAAGACGTCATAAGACACATTGGCTTCTGCCAAGAGCACGTTCATATGCCCAGGCATGCGACCAGCAACTGGGTGAATTGCGTATTTGACTTCTGCACCATTGGCTTCTAGCAACTCTCCTAGCTCCCTTACAGCATGTTGAGCTTGTGCTACAGCCATGCCATAGCCTGGAACTATTAAAACAGAACTCGCTGCCTCTAGAATTAAGTAAGCATCAGCTGTATTTATTGGTTTTACTTCTCCCTGCTCTACAGTGCCTTCGCTTGCACTTTTAACTACAGTTCCAAATCCACTAAATAAAACATTAGTTAATGAACGATTCATTGCCTTACACATAATATTTGTAAGGATCAATCCGCTAGCTCCAACCAAAGCACCTGCAACAATCAAAACATTATTGGTTATTACAAAGCCAGCAGCACAAGCTGCCAGGCCTGAAAAACTGTTTAAAAGAGCTATAACAACAGGCATGTCGGCACCACCGATTGGTATTACAAATAATATGCCTAGTAGCATGGCCAGTCCACAGAGGATCAATAATGTCTCATAAGAATTAAATAAATCTTGAAGAAATATCATTTCCACACCAACGGCTGCAATCATTAAGAGAAGTAAACTATTTACTATTTGCTGCCCCTTATAAAGAATCGGTCTTCCTCCTATAATCTCTGCAAGTTTTGCGTAGGCCAATAAACTTCCTGTAAATGTAACTCCGCCAATGAGAACTGTTAGGTAGATTGCAAAATACAATGCTGTATTCACTACAGGGGTGCCAACAAACTCAGCAGAGCCTACTAGTAGACTTGCTATTCCTCCAAAGCCATTAAAGATAGCAACCATCTCTGGCATGGATGTCATTTGTACTTTAGTTGCAGCAATATAACCTATTATGCCGCCTGAAATTAGGCCAACAAGAATCCAGGTGTAATCAATAATACTCTGATCAACCAGAGTAACTAAAACTGCCAACAGCATGCCGGTGGATGAAAGAAGGTTACCTTTTCTAGCCGTATCAGGTGAACCTAACATCTTTAAGCCAACAATAAATAAAATAGAAGCTGCTATGTAAGCTGTATTCACAAGAAGGCTGGTATCTATGTTTGATAATAAATTCATAAAAATTATTTTTTCTTGAACATACTGAGCATCCTATTAGTAACTAAATAACCACCTATGACGTTAATTGTGGCAAAGAAAACTGCTGCCGTTCCTAATATTGTTGTCAATATCTCGCCAGACCCTGAAGATAACAGTGCACCAACGAGTGTAATCCCCGATATAGCATTTGCACCAGACATCAAGGGCGTATGAAGAGTTGAAGGAACTTTCGTGATCAGCTCAACTCCTAAAAAAATAGAGAGTATCAATATAAATAGCAATAGAATTATTTGGCCTTCCATAAAATTACATCCTTTCTTTTACCATTTTATTTACGACTTCACCGTCATGAGTGATAACGCACCCACTAAGAATGTCATCAGATAGATCAAAATTGAAAACTTTCTCTTCTGAATCCCAATATTCTTCAATCATATTAAATATATTAGATCCATAAACTTGAGATGAGTGGGTAGCAGCCATGCCTGGCAGGTTTGACATACCAATAATTGTCACTCCATTATGAACCACATGCTTATCTACAACCGACCCTTCAACATTTCCACCTGTAGAAACGGCCATATCAATTATCACACTTCCAGGCTTCATGGCTTCTACCATTTCACTTGAAACAATTCTAGGTGCAGGTCTTCCAAATACTTGAGCTGTAGTGATTACAACATCAGATTGCCCACATATTTTCTTCATTCCTTCTTGCTGAAGAACAATCTGTTCTGGTGTTAATTCTTTTGCGTAACCTTGCTCCGTTTCTTCAGTTGCTCCGATATCTATCTTTACAAATTTTGCTCCTAACGATTTGACTTGTTCTTCCACTACCGGCCTTGTATCAAAGGCTTCCACCCTAGCCCCTAATCTTTTTGCTGTTGCTATGGCTTGAAGACCTGCTACACCCACTCCTATTACAAATACTCTGCTGGGAGAAATTGTTCCAGCAGCAGTCATCATCATTGGGAAGGACTTTAGAAGGGTTCTAGAAGCTTCAATAACTGCAGAATATCCTCCTAAATTAGCCTGAGAACTGAGAGCATCCATTTTTTGAGCTCTTGTTATTCGTGGAACCAACTCCATGCTTATGGCTGTAATATTGGATTTAGCAAACTCATTTACTAAATCTGGTTCGTTAAAAGGGTCCAGGAAACTTATGTGAATAGAGTTCTTTTTAAAAGATGCTATCTCTTCTTTATCAGGTTTATTTATTCTACAAACTATATCAGCAGTTAAATTAGAAGCCGCCCTGTCGGTTGATATTTTTGCGCCGACTGAAACATACATATCATCAGAAACAAAAACTTTAGATCCAATTTCTGTTTCTACAATAACGTCTATATCTAAATCAACAAACTTCTTAGCAACTTCAGGTAAAATGGTTGCGCGGACTTCTGATCCTTCTTCTTTAGGAAAGAATATTTGCATTTTTTATATTAATTAATTTATTCGTACAGTTATACAGTAAAGAATAAGTTTAAAGAGACATTAAGTTTAAAGAAAAATAAGAAAAATGAATACTAAAAATTTAGATACTGAAGAAGTAAAAAAATTTAATGATATAGCGGAGTCGTGGTGGGATCTTGATGGCGATTTTAAACCTCTCCATCAAATTAACCCTTTAAGGGTGAACTACATAAAAAATAAATGTGATATTGCGGGCCTGAAGATACTGGATGTTGGATGTGGAGGAGGAATCTTAGCTGAAGCCCTTTCTGATTTAGGTGCAGAAGTTACCGGCATAGACGCTTCGGAAAAAACCATTAAAATTGCCAAAACCCATGGACAAAAAGTTAAGAGCAAAGTTACTTATCTTCAAACAACCATAGAAGATTTAATTCAACAGAATGAACATAAAGGATTTGATATTGTGACTTGCCTAGAAATGTTAGAGCATGTACCAGAGCCTTCTCAGATAGTTCAAAATTGTTCTGTCTTATTAAAAGAAACAGGGCATGTATTTTTTTCTACGATTAATCGGAATCCAAAATCTTATTTATTTGCAGTCATAGGGGCTGAATACGTCTTAAATCTTCTGCCTAAAGGTACGCATGATTATTCAAAATTTATTAAGCCCTCTGAATTGGCTTCTTGGACAAGGTCATCAAATTTAACATTAATGGACACTACGGGGTTAAGTTACAACCCGATAACTGATCATTATTGGTTAAGCAAAGATATTCAAGTTAATTACATGATGCACACAAAGAAAATTAGAACATGACTCAATTGGTAGCATTTGATTTAGATGGAACGCTTCTAGATACTGCTCAGGATTTCTTTCTTTCGGTTAATATTCTTAGAAGCAGGCACGGCATCGAGGAAGCTAGTTTTAGTGAAGTAAGAAGTAGAGTCTCAGAAGGTGCTAACAGTCTAGCAAGCTATGCAATGAGCATAAACATGCAAGTAGAACTCAAAAAAGGAGACTTAAAAGATCGTATATCTTTACCTAACACAAAGCTTGAACCATATAGGTTAGAGCTACTTGATATATACAAAGAATACTCACTAAACAGAACTACTCTCTTTGAAGGAATGGGCTGGGTCTTGGCTTCGCTAAATAAACAAAAAATATGTTGGGGAATTGTTACGAATAAACCCAAGTTTTTTGCCAATGATATTGTCGAGGCAACTCTTTCAGCATATAAACCTGCGTTCTTAATTTGTCCAGACGATACGGGCAAGAGAAAACCTGAGCCGGATGGTTTAATTTTAGCTTGCAAGAAAAGTAACACGAACCCTAAAGAAAGTTTTTATATTGGAGACCATTCAGTCGATATTATCGCTGGTAAAACAGCAGGGATGAAAACTATAGCTGCGGCTTATGGTTACGTTCCTTTAGGTGAGAAAGTTGAAGACTGGAAAGCCGATTATATTGTTAGTTCCCCACAAGAAATAGTTCATCTTGTCTAAAGTATCATGGATTTTTCTAAAGAATATAAACCAAAAAAAGAATCTCTTAAAGATAAAGTAATAGTAATCTCTGGTGGGGGATCCGGTATAGGAAAGGCTGCGGCATTATCTTTTGGAAATCATGGAGCTGATCTTGTATTAATTGGCAAAAGTATAGAAAACCTAGAATCTACCTATGAAGATTTTCTAAAAATAGAACTTAAGCCCCCCTTGCTCCACTCTATGGATTTTGAAAGTGCCTCTGAAAAGGATTACCAAGAAATCAATAAAGTCATCATGAATGAATTTGGAAGGCTTGATGGATTACTAAATAACGCAAGTATTTTAGGCGACAGAACACCCCTAGAGAACTACAAGTTTGATGTTTGGAAAAAAGTCTTCGAAGTGAACGTTCATGCCTCTTTTTTACTAACAAAATCTCTAATGCCTAGTTTAAAATTATCAAAAAACGCTTCTGTTATCTTTACCTCTTCAGGTGTAGGAAAAATAGGAAAGGCTTACTGGGGTGCGTACTCGTTAAGTAAATTTTCTACTGAAAGTATGATGCAGATCTTTTCAGAAGAACTAGAGAACACAAGCAATATCAGAGTTAATTCTATCAACCCTGGTCGGGTGAGGACAAAAATGAGAGCGTCTGCCTACCCTGCAGAAGATCCACTTTCTGTATCAGATGCAAAGGATATTATGAGTGCGTATTTGTATCTTATGAGTGATGACAGTAAGGAAATGAGGGGTTTGTCTATAGCTGCTCAATAGCTTTAACTTCACTTTTTGAAAGCTCTTTCCAGTAACCTTGTCTCAAACTTGCTGGCAGAAATACATTTCCATATCTCACACGCTTCAACCTAGAGACATTTAATCCTTGGCTCTCCCATAATCTTCTAACTTCCCGAGTTCGCCCTTCCATGATGACCATAGCAAACCATTGGTTGGTTTTTCCTTTTTTACCTTCTTGAACATCGGTAAATCTTGCCGGACCATCTTCTAACTCCACTCCCTCAACAAGGTTGGCTATAATTTTTTTGGTTACATAACCTTGTATTCTGGCAACGTATTCTCTTTCTATTGAAGAAGATGGATGCATGAGTTTGTTCGCCAACTCTCCATTATTTGTAAATAAGATTAAACCTGAAGTGTTGATGTCCAGCCTGCCAACCGAGACCCATCTGCTGGACCTGATGTGAGGCAATGTACTAAAGATGGTTGGCCTGCCTTCCGGATCATCTCTTGTAGAGATTTCCCCTACTTTCTTGTTATACATTAAGATTCGAGTTTCTCCGGTAGCCTTAGAGTTATAAGGCAGATCCTTACCATCAATCTTGAATCTGTCTTTTTCAGAAACTAGCTGTCCTATTTGTGCCGGCTTGCCATTAACTTGGATTCTACCCTCCCTAATTAATACTTCAATTCCTCTTCTTGATCCAGCTCCCCTTTCAGCAAGGAGCTTATGCACCCTGATCTTCTTAACGAGCTTTGGTGGGATTAATTTAATGACTGATTACCACTTCAGAGGAAGTGTCTTCAGGCACTTCAACTTCTAGGGGCAGTTCCATGTCAATGGTCTGCAAATCAGGTAGTTCAGGAAGATCTGGGAGTTCTCTTAGATGCTGAAGATTAAAATAATCTAAAAATTCTTTGGTAGTAGAGTATAGAGACGGCCTTCCAGGAACATCTCTTTGTCCTACAACCTTAACCCAATTTCTTTCCATCAAACCTCTCATTAGTTGAGTTCCTATTGTGACCCCTCTAATCTCTTCTATTTCTCCACGAGTAATAGGCTGACGGTAGGCGATCAAAGCCAACGTTTCCATGGTTGCCTTTGAGAAGCGTTGAGGTTTTTCTTCCCATAATTTAGCTACGTAGCCGGACAAGGATTGTCTCACTTGTAGCCTATAACCAGACGAGACTTTCTTTAATTCTATGCCTCTATCAGTACAGCTTTCTTCTATATTATTTAAAGCGGATCTAATTTCATCTTTTGAAGGTTTCTCTTGCTCATCAAAAACGCTTCCAATTTCTTGAATATTGAGGGGCCTTGATGCAGACAGCAATATAGCTTCTATGATTTGTGTAAGTTTGTGCTCCATTAGTGAGTCTCCTCTATGCCTTTAATATGTATAAGTCCAAATTCCTCTGATTGAACAATCTCTATCAAAGAGTCTTTTAATAACTCTAGAATGGCTAAGAATGTTACCACAACACCCATCTTTCCTTCTTCTTTAATAAACAAGCTCGTAAATTCAATAAAAGACTCTGCTCTCATCCTTTCGAGAATTTGAGTCATCCTTTCTCTTGTGGACAGCTCCTCAAAATTTATTGAATGAGCTTGTGATTGATCAACCCTTCTCATAACTTCTGCAAGTGCAAAAGTTAGCTCTTCTAGAGGTATCTCTGCTAAAGGCGTGTCTAAGGCAAACTCAGGAAGTTGGGCCTGAGCTGCATAAAAATCTCTATCTAACCTAGGGAGGGTATCAATTTTATCTGCTGCGCTCTTAAAGCGTTGATATTCTTGCAGTCTTCTGATTAATTCTGCTCGTGGATCTTCTTCATCCTGCTGCTCTTCTGGTCTTGGTAATAACATTTTTGACTTTAATTCAGCTAAGTAAGCTGCCATCACTAAATAATCGCCAGCAAGTTCAATCTGCATAGCATCCATAAGATCTATATAAGAAGTGTATTGTTCTGATATTTTTGCTACATCTATATCAAGAATATCTAAGTTTTGCTTACGAATTAAATAGAGCAAGAAGTCTAAAGGGCCAGAAAAAGTATCTAAAAGAATCTTGAGAGCATTTGGGGGGACGTATAAATCTTCTGGTAAAGCAGTTATTCCTTTTCCTTGAACCGTCGCTAAGACCATTTCCTCTTGATGAGGAGTTTTGGTTATGTCCTCTTGAAGAGGAGTTGTGGTTTTAATATCAACCATTATGCCAATACTCACTGTATTGGTTCCACATTATAGCTATTAACTAAAAAAACGCACAAGGTGTAGATAGAAATTATGAATTGACCA
>ENA-OSJC01003310-OSJC01003310.1-marine-metagenome-genome-assembly--contig:-NODE-3310-length-11576-cov-3.520915_pt1 | contig 11576 bp, 6 predicted proteins | sample MGYA00237885_ERZ534234 | MGnify/ENA primary metagenome ERZ534234 (study PRJEB26413, sample SAMN06343907) | marine metagenome | isolation source: coastal waters | place: Atlantic Ocean: West Antarctic... | reverse complement strand
GAGCTATAAGATCTACTTTTCGTTTAAGTTCAAAAAACTTTGGAATAAAGCTCGTACCCATTTTTTCAATCGCCAAAAATGTGTCTTTACTATATTTTTTAGCAGCATCGTAACAGTCTCTATGTAAATATTCACCTGAAGTTGGAAGATTTACAAAATCAGATAAAATATCTCGACGAATTTTACCCAACAAATATGAACTGTTAGTGCCTAAATAAAATACCTGATTACGCTTTGGAATTGGATAAGTATCTAAACGTACAGCAAAAACAGCTATTTTGCCGGCACAACCTGAGGCGCCATGTAAGCGTCTCTCATCTGCATTAAAACGTGCAGGTGTATATGAATCTACATCTCGTATTCGTTCTTGATATTCATTGTCAGATGCAAGTTTATTAGGAAATTGTATTTGATCCTTATTATAATTTTGATCTTGTAAATTAGTTAAAATATCTTCAGGTGAGGTACCAAGCTCAATGCCTAAGTCATTAACTAGAACTAGCTCTCCTTCTGAATTAATTTGTGCATATAGTGAAAGTTCTGTGTAGGCTGGTCCTCTTTTTACTAATGCTCCACCTGAATTATTACATATACCTCCTACAATTGAAGCACCAATACAAGAAGAACCAATAACAGAATGCGGTTCCCTTCCATAAGCAGATAATTTGTTTTCCAGTCCAAACAATGTACTTCCAGAAAACCCCACAATTTGTTTGCCCTCATTTATAATATGTATATTACTGATTCGCATAGTGCTTATAATTAGTATAGGGCGATCATAATCATTACCATAAGGTGTAGATCCACCAGTTAAACCAGTGTTAGCAGCCTGCATAATAACAATAATATCCATATCCACACAAATCTGTAAAATTTTCCAAATTTCAAGTAACGTACCTGGCTTTACAACAGCTAAGGCTTCCCCTTCTCCATATCTCCACCCCTTACAATAACGTTGTTTACTCCATTCAGTTGTAAGGATATTATTTTTACCTATAATAGCTTTTAAATTTTGGACCAAATCACTTTTGTCAAGTATATGTTTCATAATTTTTTATAATTAAAATTATTACATCTATTAATTAACCTATTTGACATGCCAAAGCTTGATGTATTGTTAGGTCTTATCATTTAAAAAGGTTCGAATGCATCCTTAACAGATTTTGGGATAAGAATAGTCTGCTGGGATATGTAATTAAAAGCCACAGTAACGAATGTTCCTGTCACTACTGGTGTTACATTATTTTCATCAAATATTGCTGAAAATATATCAAAGCTCTTTGTTCCTAACCTTGAAATTCTACAACCTACGTGATATATGTTAGGATAAGAAGATTGTCTTAAATAATTAATTTCCATTTTACCTAAGATAACACTCTTATCTCCTTCCCATCGGTTGATATTTATTCCTAATGAATCTAAAAACTCAACTCGAGCAGACTCAAAATAAGATAAGTAAACAGCATTATTAATATGTCTAAGTGCATCCATATCACTCCATCGAGACTCAACACTTTTAAAAAAATAAAAATCTTCTCTTTTTAGTTTATCTAACTTCATAATTATTATCTCGGTTGTAATTGTGCCCATGGAGAATTATAGGCAGGATGGTTTTCCTTGATTAAAACAATTGGACTTGAGAGCGGTGGCTCATTAATATTTTTAGAATACATTGTATTCGCATTCTCAAATCGAAAAATAACTTCATCATTACTTATCCAATCCGCATATCTAGCGCCTGGCTGTAAAAGTTTCACAATTGAGGGATTTAAAATAGAGTTATAAATATAAAGATTATACTCTACATCTTTAGTCCAAAAGATAGCTTTTGTGCCATCAGGCGACCATCTTATATTCCGAAAATAGACACTTTTCTCTGGAATAATATTATTATTTCCCTCAGTTTTCAATATATTATCTGAAATACTATCACGATTAGTATCAACCTCTAATACATAAAGACTTTCATTATCTCTTACATAAAGAATTTTATCTTTATTAGGAGACATTCTTGGCATCAAATATCTTTTACCTTGAAGATTTGGCTTATCTGGTTTTGAAAGATGAATTTCTTTAATATCTAAACCATCTAAGCCAGAGGTGAATAATCCTTGAGGGCCTAAATTATTCAAATTAGGATTTTTTATTTGTGAATAGAGTATCTCATTATCACCAATGATTTCAGGGTCAGAGAACCATTCATTATTGTCTTGTATTTGGACTACTACTTCTCCATTGCTAGCTGTAAAATCAACATAATATAAGTTATGGTCTTCACCAGTATAAACTGCCTTACCTTCATTTTCATCAAATGAAATATCTTGAGGCTCTTTCCCTTCAATGATATCTCTATAGATACTTCCATCTGCATTATAAACAATACCCATATTATTTTCTACCAATGCAAAAATCTTTTTACCATTTTGGATCCAAATAGGAAACTTTGCATTAATACCGGTTTTTTTATTTTGAAAAAATAAGGATGGGCCATTATTGTAAATAGTTAAGTCGTCTCCTAGGTCCCGAATAAAATCAACAGTTACAATCTTCTGGAAAGAAGATGCAGGTTGGATATTACTTAAAGTTGCATTTCCCCAATGGTCATTTAACTTTATAATATAAAATTTCTCAATATCTTTTGGAATACTTATAGATTCTTGTAGATCGTTTATTGAATTAATAGTAACTATACTTGTTAAAGAAGAGTCCGGCAAAGTTATTTCTTCAACCATGTAGCTACTAAAATCATTAACTATAGGGATTTTAATATCCATTACTGCCTTTGACCATTTAAATTTGAATTGATCATTAACAAATATGATACTATCAAGAATTACAGGTTCTGGCTTTTCATTTATTGGTTCGAATTCTCCTAGTGTATCTATATTTGTTTGCCCCATACTATCCACCAGAGCAATCCAAAACCAATTTTCTTTTAGAACATCAAAGTTTGAAGTATCTAATGAACTAGTATTACTATCATAAACAGTTTTAAATAGAGTTTTATTTTCAAAATCATTTGAAAATGCATGATAAATCTCATAACGATTGAAGTTTATTGGTGATGTAGTCCATTTTACTGTCATCATTTTGGGAAATTCATAAATAATATCTATTATTTTTAATTTTATAGGATTTCCAGGTTTACCCGGCTCAACTATTCCAGGATTACTATAATTAGATACATTCGTATCACCATTTTCCATTATCGCATATGCATAAACTCTATATTTGTATTCTATTGGATTAGTAGTTATCAATTTATTAACTAAAATAGTTAAATCGAGCGTATCAATCCACTCCAATATTGAATCATCTAATATTTTAATGGAATCTTGCCAATTATCATCACCGATTTTTTTATCAATAATAAAACCGTTAGAACCACGTCCTTCCTGTATCCATTTTAATTTAATATGACCTTCAGAATCTTTAATATTTTGAGCAGAAAGTTCACTAGGTGTCCAAAGTGAACGATTACTTCGAGGATCATAGGGGTTACCCCAATCTCTCGGATCTTCACATGAAATAAAAATAATTAATAATAAAATTATATAACGAATCATCTTTTTAACCACTGATCCATTTCTAAAAACTTTGCATGAGAATAAATAGCTGGAACTAGAAAAAGAGTTGATAAAATATTAATTACAGGTTTTTGTTTATCAAGCTTTTCAATCTGTTTATGTTTAGTATCACTATCTTCAACTAATGATGAGTAATCTGAAAAAATATTTTCAGATTTAAAATGTAAATAAGCACGATATCCTGAACTAGTAGCCATAAGAACTAAAAGTATATTTCTTTTAAACTTATAACCGTCTCTCATTTTAACTATATCCGCAATGAGAAAAATATCTGGATTAACTTCAGTTGTTCGTCGATGACGTATATTAAAAGAACCTTTATTAATAATATGTGAATTTGACTCTAAGTGATACTTCCCTTGATTTAGCTTTTTAAAATTTTTTGTACCTTTTTTTAATAAAAAACGATATTCGCCATCATCTGATACAATTACAATACCTTCAGGTAGAGGTTTTCCGAAAGCTACATCGCCTATTTGCGGAACTCTTCTTTGTAATTCTACATATAATATATCAGAGTTATCTTCGGGTAGTTGTTTTACACGGAATGGTTCATAAGCCTTCTTTAATATAATAATTGGTCTGCTTTCCAAGACTACTCGATCAATTGACATCGGAGTTACACCATTAAGTATATCATTCCCAACTCTAATCATTGCTCCAGAAGGGTTAGTCTTTATATATACTAAATTTTGCCTTTGGTGGACTTCGAGCGGCACTCGAGTAGACATTAATAATTCTGCGACGTTATGCATACCTCTGGTTGACAAGCCTTCCAAAGATAATTCATGATCGTATGTTACAACGTTTATCACACGTCCATTATCAGAGTTAAATAGTCTAGCTTCAACAATATAAACGTCACTAATTTTACTAATATGAGCAGAAACCATCCAGTCTTGTTCTAGTAACATTGAACTAATAACACCACAAGAAATGGTGACGCATGATGGAGATTCATAACCAGCATCTTCAAGTATTTGATACATATCATCATAATCCAGAACCCGCAATGTATCCATCTTAAGTAATTCAATACGAAACTGAGCACTTAAAGACTTGAGCTCATCTTTATGTATACCTTCTCCACTAAAGTCTAGTACAGCTATAGTATGATCATCTGCAAAGGCAGAAGTCACTAAAAAGATAAGGCTTATATAAAATATACGCATAAGAATAATATTAAAAATAACTCTTTAGCGAGGGGATAGACAACCCACTAAATAATTATAAAAAATATATTAAAAAACTAGCTTGATTCATCAGAGCAATCAGCACAATCGCATGTACCATCGTTCATGGGAAGCTCTAGGTTGCTAGATACATTTTCAATGGAAAATAAAATCTCACCGGATTTACAAAAGATTTTTTCATTCTGAACATTAAACCTCTCAAAATGTGATGCATCTGAAGAGAACATAGTAATTTGCCCATTCCCTGAAGAAACATCAGCAATACCTTTTTTATTACCATTTGGGTACCACCAGTAGGATAGACCATCTCTTTCCCCTTCAACAAAATACACTTCTTCTTTTTTCTGACCATCCTCATACCACCAAATTAACTTCCCATTGAGTACCCCTTTTAGATAGGTAGCAACTGCGTACTTATTACCATTCTCCCAATATTGAGTTGTTGAAGCAATTTGTTTCCCATTCTCCCAAAAAGAGGTTTCTTTAATTTCTCCACTTTTGTAAAACCACTTAAAAGGACCTTCTCTATTTCCATTAACAAAAGAACCATCTGAAAAAATTTGCCCATTCGGAAACCATCTAGTTAAATCTCCATGAGGATTACTATTTATTAATTGGACATAAACAGATGGCGCCATATTGTAATTATACTCATCTTGTTCTTGAACAAAGTAGTAGCCATCAGACATTAATGAATCTGGTTCATGAGCTACTGGTGAACCCTTCCATTGCCTATCATCTTCATTATAATTGGCTGAAATAATATTACCCTTATCAAAAATTAAATTATAAAATTTATTTTGGGAATCTTGGATGAAATAAGTCCAAGCTCCATCTTTAAGACCTAAATCGTATTCACCAATCATTCTTAGTCCACCATTATAAAAATCCAACGAAGCTTCCCCGGAAAAAGGTTCTCCAGTCTCAGGGCTTATTGCAACCCCATCCTGACTTTCAAGATCGTTAATTGAAATTGGTTTTGAACATGCAATCAAGTAAATGATTAAGATTGATAATAATATATTTTTTTTCATGATTTATTTATTTTATTTGCGGAGAGAGAGGGATTCGAACCCCCGATACCAAAAGGTATACCGCATTTCGAGTGCGGCGCATTCAGCCAGGCTCTGCCATCTCTCCCTATTTGTAATTCTAAAATTACACTAATTTATAAAAATACGTCTACTGCTTTATACTTTATTCCGTTGATTAGCAAAAAAATCTTTTATAATACTTAAAGATTGCATTTCCATGATACCACCTTTAACTGCCACCTTAGTCTTAAAACGTGGATCTCCACATAATTGATATAATGAACCACAGCAGCCTTCTTCTTCATCATAACAACCAAATACGACCATTTTCAAACGAGCATTCACTATAGCACCAGAACACATAGAGCAAGGTTCCTTCGTGACATATAAAGTGCATTCATTTAATCGCCAGTCTTCCAATGTATTTGCTGCCGCCGTAATAGCAATTATCTCCGCATGTGCCGTAGGATCATTTAATTGTTCTTTTTGATTATAACCTTTGCCAATTATTTGTCCATCTTTGATAATGATTGCTCCAACAGGGATTTCTTTTAGTTTAAAAGCTTTTTCAGCTTGTTGAAGCGCTTGCTTCATCCAATAGACGTGATCTTTATCCATTAGATATTATTGTTTTAAAAGAATTTTTTGTAGAGAGTCAAGTTGGGCAGCCATCAACATTCTCGACTTAACTCCAGTTGAGTCTGGCGAATCTGAAGCAATTACGGCAAGTGTTTTAGAGTTAATTGAATCTAGTATAACTGAAACTTGAATTGTTGTTGAATCAAATTTACCCTTTGCAAAGTAAGAAGTAGCTAAGGCAAGCCGCAAGTCTGAATAGTTTAAAAGTGAATCATGTGAAAAAACCCAACCTGGAGTAAAAGGCTTACTAGTTGAGTCTATAAAAGTTCTGCCATATTGAATTGCTTTAGCATCATTTCCTTTAGCTTGATAGGCAAAAGTTAATCCTGCTAAAATTTCACCTTGAATATTAATTGGATTCCATTCATCTTGTTTTAAATCAAGACCTGTAAGAAATCGAGAAATACTACTATCTAAATATTCTTTGTCTCCTGTTTTACTAAAAGTCCATCCTAAACCATTATATCCGTCTTTTAATTCACTATCTTTTATAACAGCATCTTGAAACCAATTATTACTTATTAAATACTCAGTTCCCGTAGCTGCAGTTTCATAAAGTACCCATCCATATTCAGCCATATCTTCAGATGTAGAAGCATAATCTTTACGACAACCATCAATTGTCATTAAACTTAATACTAACGCAAATAAGCAGGTTGATTTATTAAATCGATTTATCATCGCATTAACATAATTTTTTTAGTTTTGCTACGACCCATATCTGTAAGTAGATGAACAAAGTATATACCAGAAGATACTTCTACATCATTTTGATCTTTTCCATTCCATGTAACACTATATCTGCCAATATTTTGTTCATTATTGATTAATGTTTTTATATTTCTTCCTAAAATATCATAAACTGTAATACTTACTCTTTGATAAGGACCATCAATAAAACCTAAATCATAGACTATCGTAGTCGTAGGATTAAATGGGTTCGGATAATTTTGCTGAAGTGAGGTTTGACCTGGAACTTCCAAAGTTTTCGGCCCTAATCTAAAATAACCCATTTTTTGTGAATAAGCATTTATACGACCATTTTCAGTATATGAAGGTAATTCAACCCAACCTGTACCCAGTGATCTTCTGTATAGAGCTAATCCCCCATCTTCTCCAGGCATTGATACTTCTACTAATTCATTAAAGGTCAATGCTTCATTACCTAGTAGATATGAGGCTCTATCATTAAAGTGAGGTACAAACATACTTGAGTCTAATAATAAAATAGATTGATCAAAATCTACGGATCCACGTTTTCCTATTACATTAAATGCACCATCAGCGCTAGATCCTGCCCATAATTCATATTTTTTAGCTCTAATCTCAGATCCTTTTTGTATCACAAAAATATCACCAACATTTCCTTTGGCCCAATATTCAAATTCTAGAACCTTAAATTCTTTACCAAAAGTATTAAAATGACCTGAAAAAGTAAATGGAGCTGACGTTTCAAGCGTCACAAGAGCTGACTGAACTTTTAGTTGGATATCTTTAGTTTTTCTCTCTTCATCTATAATAAATATCTCATAGTTATTAGTGAATGCACTGTTTTGAACAATGTATAAGTGGATTTTAGGACGTTTCACTTTTTTGACACTAACGATAAACTCCCGTTCTATTGGAGTAAGGATTTCGCCATCAGTGGCCGTAATCTTAAATTTTATCTGACTTGTATTAAGTGAATCATCTTTATTAAATACATATGCAATTGATGGTTGAATGCCTGAAAAATCAGGCTTACCATACTTACTATCCATCTCAAACCAAAGTTCATCAGGATTGAAAATGACACTGTCTTCTTTTCTTCCTTTACTTGCAAATGTATATATATTACTTACAGGTCCAGACATACTTAAGGATCTTAACTTAACATTATCCACATTAGTCAGTGGCTCTATTGTAATAGTTAATGTGGAATCATCAATATCTTTAATATAATTAGAAAAGTCCAAGGATAATGAATCATTCTCGAATACATCAAAAGGTAATATTGGCCAATCTTCTGTCCACTCTGGCGAATCATTCTCAGGTATAATTTCAAATGGTAAAGTATCCGAACCTATAAGTCCATCAGGATCTATAGCTGATAATGTTACATACAAAGTAGTATCAGTATAATAATTTACATCTTTATCGCTTGAGTAATTTATATAAGCTAGTAATGAGGCCTTATCTTCACTTCTTGTAGAATCCACCATTATTGGATCATTAAACTCTACTATTTTACCTGGATAGATCAGCAAAGAATTCTTTTTTTGTATAATAGTAGACGATGGGTATTCGTCAACAAGGTCAGATATAAGTTTATTTTTATATTTTTTACTGAAGTTTGAAATGAAACCTATCTTTGCCAAAGGGTAACCAAGGTTGGGTGGTATTTTTGATTCTATTTTAAAAGAATACCTAAGTGAGGACTTAAGATTATCTTCATCTGAAGAAAATTCTGTTAAATTAACAAAACCACTCGAATCTCCTTCATTAAAAGTTAAAAAATCTGGAGCTGGCTTAACCCTTAAATATGAGGAAAGATCTAAAACTGGAGGATCATTGACCGCATTTACAATCATTTCAATATCAACAGTATCTAAAAGACCCCAAGCGTCCGTTACTATGACTCGATGCACATAAGATGCTGTATCAATAGGAGCAGGCGTAAATGATACTTTACCAGCTACCGAAACCGCTGCTGTTAGGCTACCGGCATTAATCTTAGGAAGTTTTAGTTCCCACGGTGTTGTAGTTGTGTCTGCAATAAAAGATTGAAGAGCATAAGTAAATTTATCAGATAATAAAGTTGCAACATCTTTATCATTAATTTTTAACACTTCTTCCCATAAAATATCTTCACGAGCTATCACACGAGCAACACTATCAACGATAGGACGAGCGTTATGTCTAAATGTTTTATAAAATAAAATAGGATCAGAAATATTCCCGGCTACATCGACCGCTCTTACTTTTGGATAATACCAACGATTATGCCTCAAGGAGTCATATGCTATAATTACTGTATCTAATAAATTTGCTTGAGACTTATAAGATCGAAAATTACTAAAACCGCTTGCAGAATCTTTACTTGCACTCTCCATAAGAGAATATTCATATCTCTGAATACCAGACTTAGCTACTTCTGCTTCTAGTTTTGGATCCGCCCAGTTTTGCGTAGCAAAATTCAGTGAATCATTGGTCCATAATGTATCGTTATTATTACCATTCCTTAGAGAAGTTAGAAATATAATTTCGTTACTTAGATTACTAATAGTGGTGTCAGGTCTATCAGTTAAAGTAATTAAGGCTTTTGATCCAGTTGGTACAGCTGGAGGAATTGTATCTAAAATGAAGAATGATGAACTTATAGCACCAATAGTTGAATTTCCAACCTGATCATTGATTAATGCTCGAACAAATACACTGTCACCTTGAGCTAACTTTTGTGGAGTTAGAATATCTAAAACTTCTTTTTTTGTCCGATACTTTGAAATAGAAGCTGTAAGTACTTGAAGAGAATCTTTTGGTAATAAATTAGCCCAAGTATCTGATGTCATTTTACCATCAACACGCATTTGGATTTGAATATTTCCCCTCAATAGAGATTCATCCGTTACGTCAATCGGTAATACGACTCTAATACTATCGGTCGTTTTATTAAACCAACTTCCGGATACTGTATCGCCTAACATTGTCATTAGACCTGTCGAGAAAGCTATTGGATCTGTATTATCAATAGTTACTATAGAATCAGCAAAAGTTGAGTCAACAGGTAAATCATTTAGTGCTTTATCTTTAGCTGTTATTGAAACTGCTATTTGACCATCTGAATCATCAACAAGAGGTAGATTGTATGTAAATATTTTTGTCGTCGTAGCCGTCATCGAGACATTGCTCTTATCTCCAGCTGTATTATTTGGAAAATCAATGGTAAGTATTGGTACTGTATTAAATTGGATGTCATCAGTAAAAGTAGCAGTAACTACTAATTGAGCATCTTCAAACCTCACTAAACTATCTGGGTCATCGTAGGTAAAAGTAACGGATGGTGGGGTTGTGTCTATTACTATATCCTTTTTCTGCATAAGTGCATTTGCATTTCCAAGGGTCGGCAAAGTAAGAACAACACTATTTCCATATGGATCTAAAATAGATCCACCATTTAAAGTCAGCGAATTTATATCGAAGTAATTAAGATCTGCTGAATTATGTCCAGTGGCAACCGTATACTCAAAAAGTAGGGTTTTACTACCTGATCCAGAAGTGTAATTAACCATCGCATCAGCTATCAAACCTGTTTCGAGCTTTAACTGAGGTGTACCTACAACTGTCATATTTGGATCCGCTGTGTAGACCGCCGTACTGACCACTTGAAGATTAACTTTATCAGCGGCCTTATAAGCTTTATTTTGGCTTGAAGAGGTAACTTCATTTATCGTTGGACTTCTTTCTTCAACATATAAAGTTAGAGTTGATGCATCACTAAAGATACTATTACCAGCCGCATCAGCCACCATCACTCTAAAGTAGAGGACTTTATCATTACCAAAGCCATCAATTTTATCAATTCCAAACTCTTGCTCATCATCATTACCCTCATTAGCTTTACCATTTGGCTGAGTACGAGCTTCTATACCTGTTACAGTATCAAAAGAGTATGTTAGGTCTGCTGCAGCGGCTACTTGCGCTGGAGTAATGGCTTTTCTAAAACCAATTGGAATCCACGTACCTCCAGTAGTTGATCTAGCTTGAAATTGCAGATATCCACCTGATAATGAAGCATCATTTGTGAAAGGGATCGTAATATTTACACCACTATGCGTTTGGTTCCAATAGATTCCATATAGCGCATCATCAGCGCCACCAAAATCAATACTTGATTTTACTTTGGATGGCTTATAAGAAGCAGAAGTTGATGGGTAGGTAAGGTCAACAATAAGTTGTCTGTTTGATGCTGTAAAGGTACTAGAGTTTTCATTGACATCAGTTACAACTGCACGAAATGACACAACATCGCCATCAGTAAACTGATTTAAACCAGTAAATTGTGCTTTAGTCGCAGTTATTTCAGCAAAGGCATTATTTACATTATCAGAAGATATAGTTGGATTAGGACCAAAATCATCCCAAAT
>ENA-OSJC01003309-OSJC01003309.1-marine-metagenome-genome-assembly--contig:-NODE-3309-length-11576-cov-15.435429_pt1 | contig 11576 bp, 10 predicted proteins | sample MGYA00237885_ERZ534234 | MGnify/ENA primary metagenome ERZ534234 (study PRJEB26413, sample SAMN06343907) | marine metagenome | isolation source: coastal waters | place: Atlantic Ocean: West Antarctic... | reverse complement strand
GCGGTCACCGTGTGTTATTGATATCAGATGTATTTTTCGAGGGTCGGGTAAATCCTTGCAGAAATTGGGTCCACGGATTGCTAGATTCGGTGCCAACTTGATTGACCACTCAATGCCCCTACCAATGGGTCTAATGGTTGAAACTTTTGTGATATCATAAATCCCCTTTTCATAATAGTCGCGAGTTATGTCTTCGTCCATTTTGATGGACTGTTTAAGTTTCTTAAATATCATTATCTTGATTTCTCGAGGGAGGTTACCATTGTAAAATTGGGAGATTATCCCCTTTAACACTTGTTCCCTGGAAAGATGATGCCAGGGTAGGAGCTCTTCTTGAGATACTGGGTAAGTGTCGCCTTCGTCTTCATCCATCCAGCAGGGGCATTGAGCGTTCCCGTCCCATTCCCTGAAACACGATAAACACGTGATGGTATCTTTGCCCGACATTGTTGAATGTTCTTGTATAATTTGTGTGATTTATAAGACAAATGTCAATCAAATTTATGGCAATTAAAAGACCATTATAATTGTTCATAATTATCTAATTTTGTAAAAAATTTGATTTGATGATTGATAAAATACCATCAACTCTTAACAACTTAACACTTGACAACTCTCAAGAACTCTTAACAACTCTTAACAACTCTCAACAACTTAACAACTCTCAACAACTCTCAACAACTCAGTCAGCGATGATTAAGACTGTGAACAAGGTTTACACTGATTACTACTCTGACCCTGGGGCCGTTATGGAGGATGACCGGTGGTCTCAAAATCTGAGTGACACGATAGGCACAGATGACCCTGAAGTATTCGCGGCGGGTACAATCAAGGGTCGACCTGCGTTTGAAGACGGTGTCCTCGAGTCCATTGGTCTACCTGCTTTCAAGACTTGGCGTCATATGGGTGGGACAATGGTGGCCAAGTCTGATAACTGGACCGCAATTATCCCGGGTGGATTCCGGGATGGAGCGACTCCAAACAAGATGAATCCCATCTCGTTTGAGATTGGTGAATATTCTGCTCTTATGGGCCTTGTTCACTTGATTGCCATTCCAAACAAGCGGATTACTAACTGTGTTACTGTCATGGAGGAAGATATTCCACTCATCACTGAGGGCATCCAACTCCTTGATACTGCGTTCAATCTTTTGGTGGAAGGTGGTTCAGATGAGATTGGTTCTGTCCGATGGCAGTTGAAACAGAGCGGTTCAATCAAGATGAAAGATGGTCGCGAGTTGGGTGCTCGTATCACTGAAGCGGATTTCACGGAAGATTGTAGGGCCAACTTCACAGAACTATGCAAACAGGGTGGCACAGATTTTGAGGATAAACTTTCATCTATGAAGATGGAGGTAACTTGTCATGCTGATACAATGGCTTCGATTCGTAAACTCCACCTCCACGGATTTTCAGCAGATTACAAGACAGTTGCGTGGGAAAAGATGGAAGAGAAGGCTCGGGCAGAGCACAATCAGCCAAAGAATACCCCAATTGAGCAGGTAATCTATATGGCTAATTCGGGTGAGGCACGTGAGATGCGCTTGGATGCCCTCATGCTTCAACGGCAGCCAGAGCCAGAACCAGAACCAGAACCAGATGATTCGATGCTTGAGCGTCAGGTTTCCAGTACACCTCTTGTGAGGCAAAGCTCTCGCCCGCATTCTTCATCTTGGGGTGATGATACCAACTATTATTCGGGTGGTATTTAAATTATTCCTTCCAATATAATTCTTCCGCTGTTCCATTCATTTTGAATTCTTTATCAATATAGTAAGTTAGATTTTGCTCTTTAATAGGGGGTGATTTAGATGTCCATTTATCATTATTTTTTATGTAATTATTTAGATAATTAATCCTTCCTTGAGGGCCACCTTTACCGCGTTTGAGTCTCCATTCACATTGCATTGCTTCTTTCATTGTTTCAAATCCATCGATAATGCATATAGGATACCACGAATCTCTTTTACTTGTATATCTTGCTCCTCCTTTAATTTCTTTATTATGTTGTCTGAAACGTTTTGTAAAATCATTTGTCATACCAACGTAAGAATATTTATCCGATTTGAGTAAATAAACAAGATACATAATTTATATAATTTGTATAATATATATATATGAAAAGAACAAAACGTTTAAATCGTAAAAAAGATAAAAAGTCAAAGAAAGATAAAAAAGATAAAAAAGATAAAAAAGATAAAAAGTCAAAGAAAGATAAAAAAGATAAAAAGGATAAACAAAAATCTAAAAGGAAAAAGAAGATTACAACTTCTATGGGGAAAGCAAAGATGAAAAAGGCTTCTGAATCACACGCTTCTAATTATTTACATCTTTTAAATGAAGCATTAAATATTATGGGCGTAGAGGATGTATTCACAGAAGATGATTATATTTTAGACCGAGGTCCACCGCCAAGACGTTTTTTTAAGCAGATTATTGATAAAGGTCTTCATTTACTCAAAGGTTTCAAAAATGACCGTTTAGATCCTGATTGTAATAAGGTATGTTTGGCAAATGCATTAATAGTATGGACGATATTAGAAAAAGTTAAATTATCTGATAAATTATCACCTAATGAAGAATTATATTTATTATGTCTATATTATTTAAATCGTGGTTCGAACCAGGGGAATAATAAAGTATTACCCTTAGAATATGCTTTATCGGGAATTGAAAATAAATTAGAATATGCTAAAAAAAACTATGACGAAAAGGTCACTAATAAGGTCCAAGCCAAAAAAATCAAGAAAGCCAAAAACTATGTAGATAAACTACAAAAAGATAAAGAAAATTTTGAAAAAAAATACACAGAACATGAACCGCAGTGGAGAAATATAACTGCTCGCGAGGCGAAGGGTGACATAATGGACTCATCAGACGAAGATGAGAGCGAAGATGAAGATACTTTCTGGTGGCATAATATTAAAACAGGTGAAATGAAACAAATGAATGAAAAATGGTATCCTGAATTATGGGAAGGTAAGGATGACAAAAGAGAAAGAATAGATATTTGTCGACCAGTCGATTGTCAATATTTATTTGAATCGTGGGCAAATAAATCTCCACAGATGAAAAAATCTATTGAAAAACTATGTGATAATATTGTTTCAATCTACAAAGGTTTAACTTTTACATTAATTAAACAATTTGCAGAAGAAGAAATTTATCAATATCAATTAGAATCCGATCCAATTATAAGTGAAACAGAAATAAAATTAGATTTAGAGATATTTAATATATTAGATAATATTGATTTTGTGTTAATACCCGATGACCAACTAATTCAAGAATTTTCGGAAGAATATGGTGAAGATATTAATCAGGCAAAATGGGTTTATACAAATTTACACAGAAAAGGATATGAACATTATACGATAGATAGAATATTAGCATCTGAACTTGAAGATAAATCATATTTAGTCGGTAAATTAGATTCTTCTCGGATGTCTGATATAGAATACTATGATGAGAGTGCTTCAGATATAATTGATTTTTGTTGTGGTGATGGTGCAGAAAGACTTGTTATTCCCACGTTATTATATATTGACCTTGCGAAGAAAAAGCTATCTGATGGAACAGAAATTTTAGATATCAATGAACATTTTACGGATAATATTACTAATCACTGGTTTATTTCCGATAAAGATTTTATTTCAGATAGCGTGAATTTAGAAATATCGATTTATGAAGCAATGTATATGTAAATATTAAAATTTAATTAAAATTTGATTTATCTTTTTGTAATATAATACAAAGAAGATGAATTCATTAATTCAAGGAATGACCGATATGACTGATATGATGGACAAGACTGATATGACTGATATGACTGATGTGACTGACAAGACTGATGAGACTGAAATCAGCATACTTAAATATCGGATAAATAAACAAGATATAGAATTGTCGATGCTTCATTCAAAGTTGATTCAATCTGAGAACAAGGTAAAAAAATTACAAGATTCGGAGTACATATTGGAAGAAAAGTTACAGAAATATAAAAAAAATTAATAATCAGTCAATCCGTATTTTATCTTATATGCGAGTGAGAGGGTAGGGTTTTCTGTGAGTGCACTTTCTTTGATGGATTCATTAAATGTGAAAATTCTATTATGGAAATTATATTTTTTAACTATTTTTGAGCAAGAATAACAGCAATATGTTGGTTTGATTGTTCCGGTTCGACTCCATCTCCATATTATAATTTGAAGATTTCTGTTCTTCGAGGTTCTACAATAGTCAATTGCGACTTGTTCTGCGTGGATGGATGATTTATTATAGTTTTCACCGCAAGCCCTTGATGAACCAGTTTTTACTATTGTTTTTCTTTTTTTGTCATATATCCAATAATTAACTGCTACAGCGCAACTATCTTTTGAGAATAGATTAGTATGATTAGGTGGTAGTTGTTTCAAGATAATATTTGGTAATTCGAGATGGTCTATATCTTCTGTATTCATATCTTCATTGATTGTTGTGATTGTTGTGATTGTAGATAAATGAAAAATCAAATTTAATATTTATTGAAAGGTAGAGTAGTTTTTGTGCAGTCTCAAAAGATTTCTCTCAAGCATCGCTACCGTAACCTTTCCAACAAGTGGTACATACTTGATACCGGGTACTTTCATCAGTGTTGTTTCATCAATATTTTTGAAAGAGGAGACATTAATAACAGTGGTATTAGGTGCTATCCAGTCAGTCGGGAGTCGATATTCCTTTGTTGGAACACCAGTTATTACGATATTAGATTTACGTACACATGTTTCGGGTGTATCTGTGGTCTCTAAGAGTTGACCTCGCCTCATAAGATAGACTGTATCAATATCAATTGAGTAGACATCTGCGCCGTCATTTGCGAGCATAGCGGCAAGGGGTCGCCCAACAATTTCTGAACGATTAATAACTGTGATTATCCGACCATTAAGTCGATTACCTGTAACATTCGAGTTATCATATTCATCAAGATACTCCAGTACCTTGACACAGGCTAGAGGTGTGCAGGGTAACACGCATTTGTTTTGTTTCTCCGTGTCAAGGAACCGTTGATTTCTGTATAACTTGTTGCGGTAGGTATAGCATAATCCTTCAACATCTTTTGTTGGGCATATTGTGTCACGCAGGTAGTCATCCATTGATGTCCCATAGAAAGATGGTGTGTTACCAAAGACTGGATAGTAAATCATTATACCACTTACTTCTGGGTCTTGATTTGCTTCTTCAAGTACTTCCTCTATTTTATGTTTTGGCACTTCACGCATCTCGTAAGTGATTCCATCTGCGGCACACGCCCTTTTCGTCCACTCGGCATATTTACGTGCCCCATAATCATTATTACTCAGTATCCCCACGAGTTTAGGTGGGCGTTCTATGTATTGAGATGAAATCGTTTCCCTGATTTCTTTGCGAAAGGGCTCTGCAATATTAGCGGCTAATACGGTTTTCCCGTTTTCACTAGAATGATAATCTTTTTTAGTCTGATTCATCTTGATTAATAATATTGACTATTTATTTAGTCTTTAATTAATCAATCAATCAAATGATAATACATATTCTTTTTTAGAATCGGGTATTGGACTTTTAAGGTAATCTTCTTTAGAATAAATAAGACGATATGTCATTTGTTTTCTTCCTTTTGTAGATTTTTCCATTCCGATACATTTATAATCGTGTATTTTAATGAATTGTCTTAGAACTGTGATACATTTTTTTTCATCTAGTTTTGTTAAATATTTTTTACTTTTACAGGGGAGGTAATATTCAGTAATTTTATCATTTAATTTACATATTTTTTCAACAGTATTAATATCCTTCATATGTTCTTTTGTAAATAATCGGGTATCTTCTAAGTCATCAAGTCCGAAAGATTCTAATATTTCTTGAATTATTTGTAAATCAGGAATTGTTTTAAACAATTGATTTTTCGACATTTATTAGTACTTATAAAATGATTTTTAAATAAAAACTAATTCAAATATTATGAGTTTCGTGTCAATTAAATCAGTTTAAGATTAAAGATTTAAAATATAATTATTATTAATACTAAATGAGTAAAGAATTAGAACCTGAACCTTATTATGATTCGGATGAGTTGGATGAGTTGGATGAATCTGATGATTCTGTTATGAATACAATCAATTCTGTTAAATTAGATGTATGGCAGGTAATTGAGACATATTTCAGGGACAATCCAAATTACAAATCACAGCATCAGATAGATTCTTTTAATGAATTTATCTATTCGAAAACAAATGGTATTGAATATATTATTAAGCGAGAGAATCCTCAGATTATTTACAAGGAACCGATAGATGCTGATAAAGGTAAATATCGTTATCAAATAAATATAATTTATGGCGAAACGCTTCTGGCCGATGGTTCTGTAGATGATAAAATTATTGATAATATATTTGTATCTTCTCCAACTGAATATGTTGATGATAAATCTAAATTTATGTATCCAAACATTGCTCGAATAAAGGGATTCACTTATGGTTCATCTATTTATTGTAATATTGGTGTAATATTCAAAGATAATGAAACAGAAATAACAACGGTTAAGAATTTTTCAAAAGTTAATATTGGTTTAATGCCAATTATGGTTAAATCCAAACTTTGTATTCTGAGTGATTTAGATGATATACGGTTAACAGAATTAGGTGAATGTCCTTATGATCCAGGTGGATATTTTATTATTAATGGTAAAGAAAAAGTTATTTTATCACAAGAAACAAAAATCAATAATATTTTGTATATTAATTCACAGAATGATGAAATTGTACCGATACAGGCTGTATTAAAGAGTGTATCGAAAGAAGGGTTTCAATCTTCAAGAACAAATGCGATTGCATTAAATCGTGTCTTAGTAAATACAAATCCATCAAATGAGGAAATGTCAATCACAACTAAGAAACACGTTCATCGAATTACGGTTAGAATACTGGGAATAGAAATTATTGTTCCATTATTTGTTTTATTCCGTGCCTTAGGTATTGAGACAGATAAAGAAATTTTAGATTTAATCATATATGATTCAGATGATATTTCATTAAAAAAGCAACTCATGAATGAATTATTTAATACGGTAAAAGATGCCCAACCAATATATAATCAAAAGACTGCAATGAAATATTTAGCGATTCATACAAAGGGAAAAGAAATAATTAATGTAATTGATATTTTGACAAATAATTTTGCTCCAAATTATACTAATAATGAAGAGAAATGTTTTTTCCTGGGATATTCGGTTCGTAAATTATTGTTTACTAAATTAGGGATTGTAAAAAATACTGATAGGGATTCTTACTCAATGAAACGGATTGATTTGGCCGGTTCACTTATTTTAGAATTATATCGTGAATTATGGTCAATTTTTCAGAAAAATGTATCGTTAAAGATAGATAATGATTTTAAATTCCATTTCAAGGATTTTGGCAATGATATCAAGAATTTGATTAATGATGATAATGTGAAGAGGGTATTTAATTCTAAATCGATGGATGTTATTGTTAAATCATTCGGTTCTGTATTTGGTACAGGTGTATCTGGAAGGCAGGGTATTGTACAGGATCTTAATCGAAACGCAATGTTAGGGACTTTATCTCATTTAAGACGATTATCAAATCCACTTCCATCTGGTTCTGCGACAATTGGCCCTCGTAAATTACATAATTCTCAATGGGGATTTGTGTGTCCGTCTGAATCGCCTGATGGTGGAAATGTTGGTATTATTAATCATTTATCGATTACAACAAAGGTATCATTTAATGTTTCTTCTACGGGTATTTATGATGCATTAATTGATAATGGAATGATTATTATAAAGGATATTATCGGTCGCGACCTTACTGAAACAAGTAAAATATTTCTGAATGGTAAATGGATAGGTATTCATGTTGACCCTATTTTCCTTTATAAGATAATGCGATTATTAAAATTGAACAGTATCATTCATTTATATACATCGATATATTGGGATATTAATATGAATGAAATTTATATCTTTTGTGATGCTGGTCGTCTATTAAGACCCGTTTTTTCATTGAAGAAAAGAGGAAAAATAGTATCAAATGAACTAATTGAGGGTAACACTAGTTTTATGACACATTGGAATCATTTGATAAGAGGTGAACATATGTTCAAATTGGATTCTGAGATGTCGGTATATGATGAAAACTATCATCGTTCAGAATTTATGAAAATTAAAGCTGAAAATGAGGATTATATAGCTTATCTTGAAGATAATTGTGCTCAGATTGAATATATAGACCCATTGGAAACAGAGGGATTTTTCATTGCTAAAAGTATACAGTCAATAGATAAAGATTATACTCATTGTGAAATACATCCATCTTTAATGTTATCGGCATTAACTGTCAATATTCCTTTTCCCGAACATAGTCAGTATCCTCGAAATGTATTTTCTTGTCAGCAAACAAAGCAGGCAGTTGGTTTATATTCTTCTGCTTATAATACTCGATTTGATACATTCGCTCATATTTTAAACGCACCTCAAAAACCGATAGTAACAACTCGTTTTAAAAAATTCACAGATATTGATAAATTGCCGTATGGTGTAAATGCTATTGTTGCAATAGCATCATATGGTGGTTATAATCAGGAGGACAGTCTTATGCTTAATAAAACATCAATTGAGAGAGGTATGTTTAATTCTCTTTATTATCGTAGTTATGAAGACAAGGAAGAAAATGATGGTTCAAGAAGAATTTATTTCGGAAATCCCAATGATTATGAAGATATTAAGAAAAGTAAAACTAAAAATTATGATAAATTGGATCAAAATGGTATTGTTCGCGAAGGACATTATGTAACATCAGATGATGTTATTGTGGGAAAGGTTGGAGAAGAAACAAACTTATCAGGTAATGTAGTGAATACTATTTCGGGTAAATCTGTTAAATTTGCGACTTCAGGGATAGTTGATAAAGTAATTATTACTAAAAACAAAGACAATCTTAGGAGTGCTCGGATAAGAGTTCGGAAGAATAAGATACCAACTGTTGGTGATAAATATGCTTCAAGACCTGGACAAAAGGGTATGTGTGGACTTGTTTTAGAGCAAGAAGAAATGCCATTTACGAAGGATGGAATTGTCCCTGATATTATTATTAATCCACACGCGATTCCCAGTCGAATGACAATCAATCAGTTATTAGAGTGTGTACTAGGGAAGAGTGCTTGTCTGGGTGGATTTTTAGGTGATGCGACACCTTTTCAAAATAATGATATCCACGATTATGCGAAATTAATGGAGAAATATGATTATGATGAATGGGGTAATGAAATTATGTATAGTGGAATTACGGGTGAACAAATAAAGACATCAATCTTCATAGGACCAACTTATTATCAACGATTAAAGATTATGGTTGCGGATAAGATGCATAGTCGTGGAACTGGTCCCTTACAGAACTTAATTAGGCAGCCAGCTGCGGGTCGTTCAAATAATGGTGGATTACGAATTGGTGAAATGGAAAGGGATAGTATTTTGGCGCACGGAACATCAGAATTTCTGAGAGAGTCAATGATGGAGCGTTCAGATAAATATTCAGTAAAAATTAATGATAGAACAGGATTAATATCAAATGGTGAAGAAAATGATAATATCTGCTCGGTTGATATGCCCTATGCAATGAAAATGTTATTACAAGAGTTACAAACAATGAGCATTGCTCCAAGATTAATAACAAATGATTCAGTTGAAAATCCAATGGTTCATGAATATATTGAACAGGGTTTTAAAATGTAAGAGTATAATAAATGACTAAATCAAGTCGAAAGAAAAGAACAAAGAAAAAGAAAGATAATTATGTTTGTGCTATACCCTCATATGGTAGATGTCACGAAATTACGACAAAAACATTGCCTTGTCTCAAGAAGGCCAAGGTTCCCAAGTCAGTAATTTATGTTTTTGTGGCTTCAAAGAAGGAAGAGAAACTATATCGCGATACTCTTGACCCAAAAACATATGGAAAAATAATAGTTGGTCGTAAAGGTTTGGTTCAGCAACGTAGATATATTTCACAATATTTTCCAGTAAATACACATATTGTATCAATGGATGATGATGTTCAGAATGTAGTAAGATTAAGAAAGAATAAACTTGTGAAAATAACAAACCTGGATTCTTTTTTTAAGAGAGCATTTAATAAATTACATAAGGAAGGTCTATATTTATGGGGGGTTTATCCGTGTAAAAATAACTTGTTTATGAAAAATACAGTGACAAAAGACCTTCGATTTGCGATTGGTGTAATTCACGGTTATATTAATAGACACGATAAATCCCTTTATCCGAGTTTGAAATCAGTGGGTAAAGAAGATTATGAGCAAACTATTTTATTTTGGCTCAAAGATAAGGGTGTTATAAGATTTAATGATATTGCGTTTACCACGGTCTTCAATGCCCCAGGAGGTTTAGGAACTGATAGATATCAGATGAATAAAAATGCTCAAGAATATCTTGTTTCTACTTATCCGAAGATAGTGAAACCAAAGTTCCGAAAAGATGGAACACCTGAAGTAACATTAAATCGCAACCCCGAAATATAATATACTATAATATATTATGAAACTACTGCATATTATTCTTTCATTGTTCTTCATAGTTGTATTATTCGTATGGTTCGTTCCTCTCGGTGAAGGTTCTTGGATGAATGAGAATGCTCCGACGCCTGTATTACAGTTATTATATATCTTTGCTTTTTTTGTAACAGCGCCATTAAGTCGTGGACTGGGTATTGATGCGCCAAGTCTAGAGGGTGAATCTTGGCGCCCAGAGCGTCCAATGACACGCCAGGTAACTTGACTAAATTATCACTGACTTAATAATATGCTACTATAATGATATTTATTTTTGAGGAGACTATTCATATAAAATATTTCACCTTGTTGGTCAATTATTAATTTACGACAAAAATCCATTGTATAAGGATGATTTGTATGTAATAATAATCTTCTGCTCATATCAACTGCGACTTGATGATGAGGTATCATATGTTCTAAATAACTACGACTTGATAGTTGCATTCCTACCATCATCTTTGAATGGTCATTTGGTTTGAAAAAAAGTGGATTACAAGGTCCTTGTTCAGCCTTTGATAATATGGGTTCGTGGTGGTCTAATTTCGTTTTGAATTTTTCTTTGTGACCTTTTATATCTGCAAAAATAGTATCATTTATATTCTTTTTGATGATACCCATTTCCCATATTTCATATTTTTGTTTTCTGATAATTTCTCGACATAGGTGTAGAATGATGGGGTCTGTGATATTGGGTATTAACATATGACTCATGTCAATCGCAACTTGATGATGAGGTATCATATGTTCTAAATATTCAATATCGGTTAATATGTCTGTGCAAGGATTCGATCCATTAACCTGGTCCATCTTTGAATGGTCCATCTTTGAATGGTCCATCTTTGAATGTTTCATCTTTGAATGGTCCATCTTTGAATGTTTCATCTTTGAATGGTCCATCTTTGAATGGTCCATCTTTGAATGGTCCATCTTTGAATGGTCCATCTTTGAATGGTCCATCTCTAATTCTTCAGAGC
>ENA-OSJC01003306-OSJC01003306.1-marine-metagenome-genome-assembly--contig:-NODE-3306-length-11580-cov-10.326350_pt1 | contig 11580 bp, 19 predicted proteins | sample MGYA00237885_ERZ534234 | MGnify/ENA primary metagenome ERZ534234 (study PRJEB26413, sample SAMN06343907) | marine metagenome | isolation source: coastal waters | place: Atlantic Ocean: West Antarctic... | reverse complement strand
AAGGTCTATACAACCTTTAGTTTATTTGTCCCATTCTTCCCATGGGAACACTATCCATGCGGGTACTTCGTCCTTGTTGATCTCGTAACCATGGTAATCTACTTTTACTTTGCTTGGCTTGTTGTTGATCAAGGCCGCGAACTTGATACGTTCTTGGTGCTTGCCAAAGTTGTCCAATATGTACTGGAACGTTGCACCGGAGTCGTTTATGTCATCGATAATTAAAATCTTTTTTTGATATGCAAATGCTTTTTCTAACACAGTTAAGTTTGGTGTAGCAGTATGATCTCTTAATCTAACATCTAGCACTTCGTGTGCTAATTTTAATCTGTGAGAAAGATACACACCAGGTATACAACCACCTCTGTTAATGCCCAGTATAACAGTTGGCATCCAGTTTGAATGTACCATTTGGTCCTCTATCTGTATCAGTGCGTTACGCATCTGACCTGTCGTGAAATAATTCTTCTCTATATCAGCCATTGTACAATATACCTCGCTCCTCCTGATACCAACATTGCCAGTAGTATCGTGTTTAAAACTATTAATGCCCTGTCGTGCCATCTAATTCCTACCCATAGCCATGCCGCAGTGCCTATTACTGAAAACATAACATCATATATCTTTGGAACCTCTTCTACTGATCTACACAACACCGCACAACAAACAAAAAATACACCAATCCATTTTACGTACCAAGTTGCATCATGCAACGGTGTGACCTTACGAACACTGGTCAGCTGACCTTCTAGCGTTTCTATCTGGCCTTCTATTTCTTCTATTCTTTTATTTTGTGTATCGCTCATAAACTCTGTTGATCACGTTGTGGGTTGTTACAAAACTGGCACACTTGGCCATGTCTTTCAATCTTCTGGCACCGATGTATGTGCAGGCACTTCTTACTCCGCCTATGATATCTTCCAGCGTGTTTATAACTGGTCCTCTGTGGGGTAACGATATCAGTCTGCCCTCGTTTCCTCTGTATCCATCCTTGCGTTTGCCGTGTACCTCACGAGCTTTGTCTGAGCTCATGCCATAAAATTCTACATTGCCGTCTACCACTGGCTGTTCTGACTCGTCGTGTCCTGCCAACATACCGCCAATCATGACCATGTGGGCTCCGCCACCAAATGCTTTTGCTATATCTCCCGGATACACACAACCACCATCTGCCATTATGTGTCCACCGACTCCATTCGCCGCATCTGAACATTCCACTATTGCTGAGAACTGTGGTACACCAACGCCGGTCATTGTTCTTGTTGTACATACTGATCCTGGACCAATACCTACCTTGACCACGTCAGCACCATTAATGATTAATTCCTCTGTCATCTCAGGTGTCACTACGTTGCCTGCTATGATAACCTTGTCTGGGTATTGCTCCCTAACTTTCTTGATGAAGTCCACCATGTTCTGGTGATATGCGTTTGCAACATCAACAGTGATCATCTTGATATCCGGAAACATCTCTAATACTTTTTTCATTGTGTTCCAGTCAGGGGCATCTGGATCAAACATAACATTGGTTCCTGTACACACTGACACTGATTGCATTCTTAATCCTGTGCCCGCGGCCGCCTTCCACTGTTCTGGTGTGGTCGACTTTGTTATCACGGTCATCATCTTGTGTTCCTGCATGACTCTTGCCATTGAGAATGTGCCAACGCCGTCCATGTTACTTGCAAATATTGGAAGGAAATCCATCACCTTGGGTGAATTGCGGAAACTGAACTTACGAGTCATCTCTACATCTTTCCTTGATGATAACGTGGAACGTTTGGGTTGTAGTAAGACGTCTTCGAAATTTAGTTTAGGGTCAGTATTAATTCGCATCTTCTTCCTTTTCTTTTGTTTTGCATATTTCTAAAACACTTAGGTAGTGTTCGTGTGCTTGTTGTAGTGCAGGGTATTTCTCTCTTAACTCTACTTCATCGCTATCCATCATTCCGTCGATAGTGTAACTCGTTTCTGGACCAGACATAGTCATAGTAAGTTCTGATGTGTCTAAGTCTGCGAATGAGTACATGAAATTTTCATCTGCTGTTCCACTTACTTGCATGCCATCTGATATTTCAACTTCTTTCTTTTTACTTTTTGTCATACTATCTAGGAGCGAACTCCTGCTGTAGTTTGATGTTGTCGAAGAATTCTTGTTTGGTACCCTTGTCATCCTTGAATGCACCTTTCAGTACAGTGGTCTGTGTTAGACTGCTGTATGCCATGATGCCTCTGTTCTCACAACAACCGTGTGTTGCTTGAATGTACACACCTACATCATTACTGCCGGTTGCTTTCATGATCTCTCTTGCTATGTTGTTGCATAATTCTTCTTGTAGTGTTCCTCGTCTTGCACACCACTGGGCAATCCTTGTGTACTTGCTTAACCCAATAAGTTTCTCTGCCGCGAGTATTCCGATGTATGCGATACCGCTTACTGGTTGGTGGTGATGTGAACAAACACTTTTAAGTTCTGAACGAATTGTTAATATGCCTGTGTATGCTTCTGCCATTTCTTGTGGAAACGCAGTTGCATTAGGCATTGGGTCATAACGTCCAGCCATTAATTCATTGATGTACATTTTAGCAAGTCTTCGACCTGTGTTAGTACTGTTAGGATCTTGTTCTCTGTCAATGACTAATGAATCTATTACCGAGTCAAACTTGGGTGCAAGTTCTTCGATGAGTTTTTGCTTGTCGCCTTCTTCTAGGTACTTGCTGACGTTGTCTCCTGCCCAGAAACGACCCTTGTCGGCTTTGATCCTTTTCTTTATCTCATCACTTGTTGTGCCCCTAGGCTCCCAACTGTCTTTTAAAATATTCTCATCCATTATTGTATTTCCCTCTTGTGTGTCTTGTTATACCATTGTACAGCAGTTGCCACCACGTTGTCAATAGAACTCTGTGTGGGTTCCCACTCTAAAATTTCCTTTACTTTGGTGATGTCAGCAACAAGGTACGCCGGGTCTCCTGGCCTGTTGTCGTGCATCTCCACGTTCATGGTACCTGCATGTTTCTGTACGGCGTCTACCAATTGTTTGTTGGAAGCCGGCTCACCTGAACCTAAATTGAATACTTCTGCTACTGGATTCTGAGAAGCATAGTTCAATGCCTTGATGTGTGCATCTGCTAGATCCATCACGTGTACGTAATCCCTAACACACGTTCCGTCGTCTGTTGGGTACTTGTCTCCAAATATCTTGAATGTTTTGCCCTGCTTGGCGGCCGCTATCGCTAGTGGTACAATGTGTGTTTCGTTCTCCCTGAGTTCTCCCACGTCACCTTCTGGATCTGCCCCAGCGGCATTGAAGTATCTCAGCCCCACACTTGATAGTCCGTATGCTGTCTTGTAATCCTTACAAACCTGTTCCATCATCAGCTTGGTTGCACCATATGAATTAATGGGTTCACAGACATCTGTCTCCATGCACAGTTGCATTCCGGGATCTCCGTAAGTGGCCGCACTGGATGAATATACAAATGTCTTAACTCCACATTCTATCAGTTGATCTAACAGTGAGATAGTTAAAATTAAATTGTTCTTGTAGTACAATGATGGATTGGCAACACTCTCAGGAACACTTGTACTGCCTGCGAAATGTATGCAACTTGTTATGTTGTATCTCTTTATAATCTCATCCAGCCTGTTCATTTCCTGTGGCAGTTTCAGATTGTAGTTTGGACCATATGATACGAGTCCTTCCCTGAAGTGCCTGTCCACTGTGACTGGTAGGTATCCGTTCTTTGCTAGAAGTTTACAAGTGTGTGAACCCACATAGCCTGCACCTCCTGTTACAAGAACTGCTTTGCTAGATCCCTTAATACTTGGATTCTGATACTGGTGTTCTGTAGTGTCTTCCATCTCTTCTCCATTGTTCTCCCTTGCCTGTCATGATGTCTAACATTCTGTCTATTGTGCCGTCAGTCCAGTCTGATATTTGACCCATACTAGGGGATGGTGTTATTAATAATTTTTTCAGTTTCTCCATTGCGTCTCTGCCTGACCATGGAACGTACATTCTTGTTTCGTCGTTTGCGAAAGTTTCTGGGAATGATCTGTATGCCGGAAACAACACATTGGTACCTAGTGAATCTGCTTCTGACACAGTGTTAGACACCCAGTCCTGTAATGCACAGTTGAACAGTACCCTTGAATCTGCAAGTATCTCGTAGTACTGGTCTTTCTTTAAATTCTCATATATTTTAAGTGTGCCTTCCTTCTCCATCTGTCTCGCTTGATCAACGTAGACCTGATTGTTGCTTCTCAAAGGTCCTCCACAACATATTGCGAATTCTACTTCGGGCAACTTGGGATTTGACTTCCAATGACTGATCATGTCCATGAAGAATGCCGGTTGCTTCTCTTGATCCCATCTTGCTCCAAAAATTACTCTCATCTTTCTCTCATTGAAAGGTTTTCTGTCTGTTACTCTGCCTTGTACTTCTTCCTTGCCAAAGCTCAATCCTGATATGTTGTATATGGGTGCTGTCCAGTTCGCGATACGCATATGTGCAACCATCTCTTCGTTAGTTGCAAGTATGTTGACATTGGGTATTTCATTACACATCTGTTCGTATAGGCTCATCCACTTGGCCATGCCCCAAACGTGTACAAAGTCATCTGGATCTACTGCTTGTGCTAGACATCTCAAATAAATCTTTGGTCTGTACTCTTCTGGTGACTGTTGTAATATGTAAGGAAGGGACTCCATGCCTGGTTGGAACATGTCCTCAAAGAATATTGCATCGTCCTTTGTGATCTCTCCTGCTTTCATCATCTGAACAAGGTTCATCAATTGACTCATACCAAAATAACTTCTACCATGTGCATCTAGCACCTGGCCTGTCACGATCGCTTTGGAATCATCTATTGTTGTGCCTGGTACAACGACGTATTCAACACCGGCTTTCTTGTATGCCCGTTCAGTCCAGTCCTGCAACTGTAATGTGTATCTGCCTTCATAGGGTTCTAATCCCATATAAAAAATCTTCATTATTGTAATACCTCTCTGTATAATTTAGGAAAAATTTCCCTACTGTTTAAATTTCTTCTTTTATCTAGTTTTTGTATACTGTGTCGCACTGTATCTATATTAGCATGAAAATTGGATTGGGTCAAATACTTTAAGCAATTTTCCAAACTATTCTGTAGATAGAATCCTGTATTTTTACCAATCCTTTCTTCTAGTATATCAACAACTTCTTGTTTTATGTTGCTCGGTAAGTGTCTGATATTTAGGTATTCTGGAGTGTACAGTGGTCCAATAATAAAGCTGTTGTCATGGAAACCAATAGACTTGAAGTAGTCTATACAGTCAAATATACTTTTGTAGTTCAGTATGAAATACAACATATTAAAACTAATCTTATGGTCTAATGTTTGTATGTGTTTTAAATTCTTTGAGAAATCTTCCCATGACCCATGGTGTCTGATGTACTCGTATTCTTCCCCCATGGATTCAACACTCACTGTCCAGTGTACATTTTTAAATTTACATAACAACTGGAAAACTCCAGTTTTCGTTGAACTTAGATTTGTGTTCACTCTCAGGTGTACACCTGGGTTGTGCTCTAGCAGTAGTGTTAAAAATTCTTTGTTGTCGTTCATCAGCATAGGCTCACCACCAGCGAGGTATACGTTTTTTAATTTTTTGATATTTTTAAAGACATATTGTTTTACTTTTTCAACATTTTCTTTTTCAACTTTCTGTTTAACCTTTAGTTCCTGTGCCCATTTACTGCTGTAATTAGGTCCACAATAGACACATGCCTGGTTGCACTTGTTGTTCCATCTTAGGTCCACGTGCCTCAGGTCAAACCCATTCTCGTTGTCCAATAAGGTGTTGTCAACAGATGTACCTATCTCTTTTGCATAATACAGCCTACTGCTGATACTGTCAAAACTTGTAGCACGGTCTTTTTCTTGGAAATAACAGCCCGAGCAACTGTTCGGAAACTGTTTGTTGAGCATCTGGCTCTTGATATTTTGATTCTCTTTTGAGTGTAAGATTGAATCTATGTCGGTTTTGTGTATGTCACCTATTGTATCTTTTGCAATTATACAATTCTTGACTGTGCCATCTGGTTCAAGCTCGAAGCCTGTCCATGGCAACACACAAAAATTTTTATCTAATAGTTTTCGGGACACACGGTTATTTAGACTCTACTTCGTTACCGCCGTCTGGGTTTGAGTAGATATGTATATGATATCCTGCCATCGGGTTTGTTTTGACATACTTTGTAATTTTATCTAGAATTTCCTGTGTTCCCTCTGCACTTGGGATATAACGTTGATAACAAGGTTCTTGCCTGTAATGTTTCTTTGAGAAATTATCTATCACTATGTAGCCACCCCATGTGGTTTTAAAATCACTCAAATAATTTTCAGAATAAAAACGAAACATATCGTCATGATTGCAATTTACATTAGCTTCTGGTTCAAACACTAGTCTTACTATCATTTCTTTTTCCTTTTTTTGTTTTCTTCTGTAGATAAACAAGAATTAAAAAACGAACCTATCGAAGCTTCATTTACTAATTTGCTGTTATCTTCATTGTTTGGTCTGTTTTGTCTTTTGAGCAAGTACTCGGCAACTCTGTATATCCTGTGCAAATTTGTAACACTATTTTTCCAGTGTTTTTCCATCAGTGGTTCTGCAATCCTTCTAATCGTTTTTCCGTGTTTTGACTGCTTGACTCCCAACTCGTACACTGCCCCGCCTGACTGCTTTGCTTCTAGCCACCCGTGATCTTTTGCTTTTGAATATGTCATCAAAGTTTTCTCTATATTTGTTGTTACTGGGTCGTGATTTACCATCCCACTTACCCGGCATTTGTTTTTAAGTATTCTAACATTGTTTTAGCATCTGATACAACAAATGGATCATTGTCACTGCTCGAATCGTTTTGTCCTTCTTCAACAAACTGTTTTATAATTTCACCATTTTGCACTAGCATAGAGTATCTCCAAGATCTCATTCCAAACCCTTGTGCAGGTTTGCTTACAAGAAATCCCGCACCTTGTGTGAACACACCTTCTCCATCACCAACGGCTTTCACTTTCTTAATGCCTAGATCCTTAAACCAAGCATTCATTACAAATGCATCGTTCACTGAAAGGCAATAAATTTCGTCAACGCCTTGTGCTTTGATATCATCATACAGTTCTTCATATCCTGGTAGTTGCTCTGAACTACATGTTGGTGTGAATGCTCCTGGTAGTGCGAACAACACAATTTTCTTGTTGTCAAACATTTCAACTGTGTCCATGTCTTTAAATTCGCCACCTATGAATGCACAACCGCCTATTGCATTGTCGTCTCCTGTTCTCGTCTTGAAGTTAGTGTACGGTATTCTCATCTTCTCTCCTTTGTTTGTGTGTTTAATATTAATTTTTTCATTAACAAGTCCATCCAGGTAATTTAAATAATGTTGGGTTGTATTCATATGGTGCGTCATTGTATTTTTTGTCCACAAAAGTTCTAATCATAATAGCACATCGGTCATCACCTGGATTTGTATCCACAGCAATAGTTTCTTCTATATAACCACCTGTAATTTGCATACATTCATAATCTTTTCTATATACATTAGAACACATATTATTATTAACGTGACTTAGTAATAAATTAACAAATTCATTTTTATCGTCTGAATAACAATCATAATTAACATTATTACCTAATTTATTTTTTAAAGTTATTGTGTCGTTTATTTCACAGTCAAATGATTTTAATTGTAAAAATTTTAAAACATTACCAGCATTATTTTTATGTGTGATATCTTTTGCACTTGCAGTGTAACCAGAGTAAGCAACGGTGCCTACAGCGGCTAGAATTCCTATGATTGCTACAACCACTAGCAATTCAATTAGTGTGAAACCTTTTTGTAATTTCATTTTATTAGTGTACGATATTGTCATCCTCTTACTCCGCCTATGATATCTTCTAGTGTGTTTGTTACTGGTCCTCTATAAGATATGTTGCCTACAGATGCAAGTATACCAACTATCGCTACTACAATTAAAATTTTAGTAGTGTATGGTATTCTCATCTTCTTTCCTTGATTAGTTTGACATCTCCGTCGTTAGTGTGTTTGATCTTGTGTTCATTCTGTATTGCAAGTTGCAAGAAAGTTTCGTATTTCTCTTCCTTGACCAACAGTGTCACGCATTCTTCCATGTCGTCTGTGTACCCTTGTGTGGACCATATGAAATCTTTGCCATATTCCAGACCCAGGTTGCCTGCTGTGGCACAAATGTTCGCAACCGCATCAACGGTTGTGTAAGATGCATTGAGTCCGCCACCACTTATTGGTAGGTGACCCATCCTTGTTGTTGCTCTGGATTCTCTTATGTTGATCTCTTTCATATTCCGCTCACAACTCCTTTTTCGTATACTGCGTGTGATCCATTCTCCCCATCCTCGGAAACATCTATCTCGATCTTCCTACCTGGGTATTTCTTTGTTATCTGCACATAAAGGTCATCGCTCATCATCTCACAAGATTTGTAATCATTCTGTAGTGTGCCTTGTGTGTATAGATTCAATATCCATCTCTTGAACTGTATGAATTCTATGTCCCTGTCATCGTGGAACACTTCTATCGCTATTTTAAAATGGAACATGTGTCTGTGTGGATGACCGAGGAAACTCACATCATACTCATCACCTGTGGCTAATTTTGGATCCGTTAACGCCGCCGGGTATTTGTGCATACCTTCTTTTTGGAATGTCACCCAAACCATTTTACTTGCATTGTCAACTTTTATTGCTTCACTCATTATTGTACCTTCCTCTTTAGTTTCGCTTCTAATTTTTTAACTTTTGCTTCTAGTTCTCCGACCCTTCTTACGTAATAATCTGTTCCGTGTAATCCCATCTTCTCTAATTTCTTGTTTTGTTTGTTCCAAGCATTGAAACCTGCCACACCTTCTTTGTATTCAAGAGCTTCTTTAGACAACTTTTTTGACATTGTTCTCCTCTAGAGGTTCATCTTGTTTGTATTCTTCCCAACTTGTGAAACCGGCAGTCTGTTTAAAATGATCCATGCTCATGGTCCACACACCTGGATTAGTTTTATTGAAATCCACATCGTCAACTTTAATACACAGGTTATCGTCATTTTCGGAATCAGGAAATATTACAGAACAGAACGGAATGAACTTCTCCTCTTTCCATATATCTTTGAACCTTTCCTTAACTTCTGCATGTACACTGTGTTGATAGTCTATTGTACACCAATAACCTTTATCCATTAATCTTTTAATCAATTGTGATGTATTGGCTATATTGTGCATGAAACTTCTATTGGCACCAAAATAAATTGCTTTGGCATTTACTTGTTCCGCTAGTCCTACTATCCGATCGAATAGTAAATCATTCCTTGCAAGGAATAATGTTTGTAAACCAAGTGCTGGGGTGTGTTCTATCTCCAATCCTGAAAATATACCTACACTGTCACTCTTGCCTGTTTTGTAATCTCTGTCCATGTTACTATTATACTACTTTTTATTATTTTGTCAAACCAAGAGTTGTCTTTGCTCTCAGTATTGCGTCTTTAATTGCAAGTTTGGTTTTCTTCAATCTCATTAATACTGACTTGCTCTCAGAACTCCTGTCTTTGAGTCTGTCTTTGGTAAGTTCTGTTACTTTTTTATTTAGGTAATCGTGATGCAGTTGTAGTTTTTTTAGTTTTTTATCTTTTATCTTCTTTACCATGTTATTCCTCCTGGTTGTTTATTCAAACAATGAACTAAAATTGTTCGTTCCTTTCCCGCCACCTGTGGCTCTGGCCCATCTGTTGCCTCTTATGTCTGATAGGAAACTTGATGCGTTTGCAATAACTTCCATTGGTTTCTCACTAGTGAACACTTCTTCTACAAGTGTGTTGAAATAGAGTATGTTCCTTGGGACGAATATGCTCGGTTCGTCTGTCTTGTCTGACGCTTTGGTCTTTCTCCAGTGTTTAACCTGAGGTTTGTATTTTGTTGCTTCTATGTCATTGAAGTCATTGGCAACCTGTATCGCCCTGATCTGATTCTCAACATTGTGTGCCATCATCAAGCAATAACTGAAACTGTCCCAACTAGTTGCTCCGATCTTGCCATTCTTGTTTAAGTCACCATCTCCGTAGTAACACACATCACCCATGTTTAATCTACTACCAATTCCGCTTTGGAACGGGAATGGTATTTTGGATCCTTTTAAATTCCTATCATCTGGTGCCTTGTCCATCACAAATGACCATCTGTCTGGTGTGTATGAGTTGTATGTGTACACTAGTCCATTTGCAGTCGATAAGAAAGCAGATGCACTGTCAAAACTTATTGTGAAGTTTGGATTTATATGTTTCCTCACCTGTCTTTGCACTCCTGTTAGATAACATGCCCAGTCCATCTGTGATGTACCTAGTACGTGCATCCAATCCTTGCCGTCTAATTTCTTCTCATCTCTCATTATGATAAGTCTTTTTAACATGACTTCCATGTCACACATGTTGATACCGCCCATGGCCCAACCTTCGAACTCGAAATCTTTCACTGCGTCATACCAGATCTGTGCAGTTTCCCAGTCATCACCTTGTAGTACGTTTAAAAGTTTTGTCTGTCCAAGTCTGTTTTTCTGGAAGAACTTGTTGTTGTATATTGTACCATCTAGTGTGTCTTTGAAACTTGTTAATCCTGTCTTGGGACTATTAAGATCATCTGCCGCCCATGTGGGTACGTCTAATGTCATTGCCCAGTCGCTTGTTAGCTCTAGCCAATTGAGAATGTCGGATCTTACTTTGTTTGCTTTGTTACCTTCAAAATCTTTCCAATCAAATTTGATAACTCCTCTGCCTATCTGATATCCTCCTGAGTCTCCCACTATTGTGCTGAATTTCCTATCTCTGTTTACTACCATGGAATCTCTATCGTTCACTTGTTCCATGTTAAGACAGGCATGTCCTGCCGAGTAAAGTGCTGTTGGGTATGTAAACATACCTTCCTCTGGATTCAAGAAGTTTAATCCTTCTACTCCGTTTTCAAAACCTTGTGGAATTCTCTCTGCCGGTATGTGTGTGCCACCAGTCACTCTCTGTTTGCTTATGAAGGTATTGTAAAAGTTTGAGATAGCAGGCAAGAACACAGCGAAGTCTCTGCTTTTATTACCTAGATGTTCCTGCCTATTATCTGTCATTATTGTGCCTGTGCTGGTATTATATATTGATACTTGCCTAGTCCTGAATCAACTGAAACCTGCATCGCACCCTCGTTAGAGAAGTGTAATGTGACCTTAGCTGAATCTGATAGTTTCAATATCTGTAATACTTGACCTACTGGCCAACTCCAACCTTTGTTGAGAGTGCCTTTCACGTCAGTTGCAAATGTGAACTCACCACCATGTGATGCTTTGTCACCAAAAGTGAAAATCAAGTTTCCATCCTCGGTTCTAACAACAAATGAGTTGTGTTCAGTGTTTGCAGTTGCTTGAAAGTTGAATCTTTGCACACTAGCCACTGATGGTTCGATCTCAACGTCCCACTTAACACCCTTAAATTTAACAGTCTTAAGTTTCTCATTGATTATCTCTGCATTCA
>ENA-OSJC01003304-OSJC01003304.1-marine-metagenome-genome-assembly--contig:-NODE-3304-length-11582-cov-7.676836_pt1 | contig 11582 bp, 6 predicted proteins | sample MGYA00237885_ERZ534234 | MGnify/ENA primary metagenome ERZ534234 (study PRJEB26413, sample SAMN06343907) | marine metagenome | isolation source: coastal waters | place: Atlantic Ocean: West Antarctic... | reverse complement strand
TTTGTTACCTTACCGCAACTTAGAGCCGTACATCAAAGTCATGGCACTTTGGCACTGGTGCAGTTCGATGCGCATACGGACACTTATGAAGAGAGCGCTAAGTACGATCATGGGGGCATGTTCTATACGGCGCCTAAAGAAAATTTAATTGATCCGGCACATTCAATCCAGATAGGTATTCGTACAGAATATTCGCCAGATGCTGATATTAAGGTAATCGACGCTGCCGCAGCTAATGACATGAGCTGCGAGGATATTATCGACGCAATCAAGCAGCGTGTGGGTGATATGCCTGTGTACCTGACCTTTGATATTGATTGTCTTGATCCCGCTTATGCTCCGGGCACCGGCACGCCAGTTGTGGGTGGTATGACAACGGACAAGGCCTTAAAAATTCTGCGAGGTTTGGCAGGAATGAATATTATTGCTGCCGATGTCGTTGAGGTAGCTCCGGCTTATGACCATGCGGATATTACGGCTTTAGCCGGCGCCACAGTGGGACTAGAACTAATCTATCTTATGGCATCTATCGACGACTAACGGTTAGATTTCTAGAGAGTACTTGTAAAATTCAGTGTCTCTTTCATAACCAAGAGATTCATACAACTGTTGAGCATTAGTGTTAGTAATCTCGGTTTCTAGGTCTATTCTTGAGGCGCCAGTCCCCTTGGCATACTCCAATGCTGTATTCATTAGCGATCTGCCAACCCCGAATTGACGAGCGTCGCTGTCTACAAAGAGGTCATAGAGCACACAGATGGGGCTGGCATCAACACTGCAATAGGAAAAGTATAATTGTGTAAAGCCTACAGCTTGGTTATTTAATTTAGCTAAAAATATGACTGAGGTTTCGGTACTGATGCGCTTGGTAATATAGTCGTGGGATAAATTAATGTCAGAGTCTTGTTGATAAAACTGCCGATATTGATCGAATAAAGCAGAGACACTTCCGGCATCTGCAATTGATGCTTTTGTAATACTAATGCTGCTGAGATCTGAACGTTTTGTGGATTCAGATTCAGACGGCATGGTGTAGCACCAAGGAAAAATGCTAGCAAGAAAACTTAAGCATACTTTGCGGGCATCATCACGATCGTAGCTTTCTCCGGCAAACAGAATTTCTTTCCACACTTCGTCAGTAATGCCAGATATTGCATTAGCAATGGCGCGCGCATTAATCTGTGATTGTTTATCAGCATCTTTTATGATCTGCTCACACAGACTGAGAATCAGCTTAAAGTTTTGTTTATCTAGGTTCCCACGAATTCGCTGATAATCTTCTCTGCCACGACTTTCAGAGTCAAATGCATGCCAGACAGCCATTTTCCGATGCTCGGTAATATCAGGATCTAGAGATGCATCTATAATAGCAGCAAGTTTTTTTGCAGGATTTGGCCCCGCGGCTTTTAATGCCTTTGCAACACCTCTATCAAATTCTTCTGACACAAAATTGAGAGTTTCCAGCAGTAGAGTTTCTTTGCTGTCAAAGTGGAAGTTGACCGTACCTGCTGTCAGACCTGCGATTGAGCTAATCTTAGCTAAAGTCAGTTTGGATAGACCAAATTCAGCAATAGCGGTAATGGTCGCATCGATTAGAAGATTTCGGCGTTCCTTATGATTACCAAGATTTGATGTTGACATAAGCTACCTATAGGATCAATTGAATGGCGGTTTAAAGCTCTATATGATTATATAGTGTAATACTGAGAAATGATTATCAACCCTTAATACTATTTAACCCGCGTATCAACCACAGGAACTATGATTCATGGCATATACACTACCTGGACCTAAGACTACCGAGCGACTTGCCTCAGGTAAAAATCTATTCCGTCACGGATTAAATTATGATGGCGCGGCTAAAAAATCTGCCGATCGAGGGTTTATCCCGCCGGCACAAATCATTCTTGGTAAGGCAAAAGGTGATTATGTTTGGGATCTTGATGACAATCGATATATTGATTTTCAAAATGGTTGGGCGACCAATGCTCTTGGTAATTGTCATCCCGAAGTATTAGAGGCGGTGCACGATGCGCATCAGCGCTATGGGTATCATTGGGAACATCCTCTGAGATTTGAATTAGCTGAAAAGTTAGCTGAGATTATGCCAGGTAAGCAGCTACCTCGTTTTACCTTTGAAGTCTCTGGTACTGAGGCGGTAGAGTCGGCAGTGCACACTGCGCTGTGCTATAAAAAGCGCCGCTATATTATTAGTTTTACCTCCTCATTCCATGGTGCAGGTATAGGTACCAAAATGATTAGTGGTTACACCAGCGAGCATAATCTGTATATGGAACCCTGGGATGGCGCCGTGATCAAGGCACCATACCCCTACTCACAAAATATTCCCGCAGATATGACTCCTGAACAATATGTGAAGTATTGCCTGTGGTATCTGGAGGAGCACATACCTCAATACATTGTGCCAGCAGACAATATAGCCGCCATTATCGTTGAGCCCGGTCTGGCAGAAGGCGGTAACTGGATTCCGTCAGTAGACTTTATTCAGGGTATTAGGCGTATCTGCGATAAACACGACTGGCTGATGATTGTTGATGAGGTGCTGACTGGCCTTGGCCGTACAGGGAAAATGTGGGGCATTGATCACTACGATGTTATACCGGACATGATGGTGGTGGGTAAGAACTTATCTGGGGGTGTCGAACCCTGTGCTGGCGTGGCTGCCCGCGATGAGATACTGGGAGATAACCCTCGGGCGAGTGCGGGTAGTACCTTTGCGGGTACACCTGCAGGCTGTGCCGCTGGGCTCAAAACGTTAGAGATCTATGCGCGTGACAATGTCATTGATCATGCCGCAGAGTTGGCCGAAATAGCGGCAAAGCGAATGGCTGACTGGCCAGAGAAGTACGCTATTGTGACTGATGTACGATGCTTAGGTTTGTTGATGGGCATCTCTTTTACTCATCCTAATAAGGCACAATTTGGCGATGATTATGATGACAGTTTTATTGCTCGTACAGTACGCAATGAAATGCTGGTTAACGGCGTCTGGGCAATTTGTGACACAGAACCCACAGTACGCATGTACCCCGCCCTAAATATGGACAAACAGGTCTTTATAGAGGCGCTAGATATTATCGAACTGGCTATTGAGGCAGTGGAAAATGGTGCTCCGTTAGTGGGTGATTATCCGGCTATACCCTCTGGCGTTACTGGTTTTTAATGTTCCATTTAGCATTACACTTTATTGTGCCCGGAGCGGCAGCTGGGCTGCTTTTCCGCTCGCGTTGGCAACATGCTTATTTACTGATGATGGCAACTATGTTGGTCGATCTTGACCACCTTCTTGCTAATCCTATTTATGATGCGACGCGCTGCAGCATTGGTTTTCACCCTCTTCACCAGCCTTGGTTTATCGCCCTTTATGGTATTTTATGCTTATTTCCAAAGACTCGCATTATCGGCCTTGGTCTGATCATTCATATGGTTTTAGATTCTATTGATTGCCAATTTACCAATGGAGTATGGATTAACTAGACTGTTCTTGGTTATCATCCACCTCCGGCAAGCCGGTTCGGTATTTGTCCTCTTAGTTAAAATATGGATATCCTATTTATGAAACACGTTTATATTACTGCCAAACTTGCATTGGCAGCTTGGTTGATCGCGCCTTTGACTCTTTCAGCAGACGAAGGTATGTGGCAGCCCCATCAATTGCCAGCCATGGCTAACGAATTAAAAGCCAAGGGTCTAGAAATTGATGCAGAGTCTATTTCTAGACTTACTGAGTTTCCCATGAACGCCGTCATTAGCCTTGGCGGTTGCACCGCATCTTTTGTCTCTCCGCAGGGCTTGGTGGTGACTAATCATCACTGTGCATACGGCTCAATTTTGCACAATTCCACCCCTGAGAAAAATCTTCTTAGAGATGGGTTTTTAGCCAATACCTTTGATGAAGAATTACCGGCATCTCCTGGTTCGAGAGTCTATGTCACTGAAGCTGTTACAGAGGTTACTAAAAAGGTGGTAACAGGCTTAGATGCATTAAAGGGCAATGCCTTTTATCAAGCCATAGAGCAAAAGGAAAAAGCCCTTATTGCCGACTGTGAAAGTGACGGGGGCTACCGTTGCCAAGTGTATAGTTTTCATGGCGGTCTGGAATATTACCTGATTAAACAATTAGAAATTCGTGATGTGCGGTTGGTCTATAACCCAGCAGGCAGCATTGGTAAGTATGGTGGCGACATCGACAATTGGATGTGGCCCCGTCACACAGGTGACTTTTCTTTTTACCGGGCCTATGTGTCAAAAAACGGCATGCCGGCGGACTTCAGTGAAGACAATATTCCCTATCAGCCCAAGAGTTTTTTAAAGGTCTCAGCCAAGGGTGTCAGCGAGGGTGATTTTGTCATGGTCACCGGTTACCCAGGTCGTACAAACCGCTACAGAACCGCTAATGAAGTAGAAAATCAGTTTGAATGGGCATATCCAGAGGGCAAGCAGTTACGTGAGCGCCTAATGGAGATTATTGAAGAAACAGCCGTTGAAGGCAGTGATGAGCGTATTAAGTACGAAGGGCTACTAGCTGGACTTGCCAACTACGCTAAAAACTTTACCTCGATGATTGAGTTTTACGGTAAATCACCCATGCTGGCAGAGCGTCAAGACCGCGAACAGCAGCTGTCCAATTGGATTAATCAAAACAATCAGCGCAAGCAGCGTTACGGTAAGACACTCTCTGTATTGGATGGGTTAATCGTTCAGAGCCAGCAACATAAAGAGCGAGACCTTATTTTAGGCTATATGCGCTATACCACTATGCTGCCTACCGCTCGTCGGCTCTATCGCCTTGCCAATGAAAATTTGCTGAAAGACATGGCTCGTGAGCCTGGTTATCAAGAACGTGACATGATTAGGTTTAAGTCGGGCATGGAGCGCATTGACCGCCGCTATGCATCAAGTGTTGATCGGGCCATGCTATTTGAAATGATAAAACGCTATGCAGGCTTACCCGCTGCAGAACGGATTCCTGCTTTTGATCGTGCATTTAACATTGGCACCACGCTTGATGAGGTTGCATTGAATGTAGTATTAGATGCAATGTATGCCAACACCCAGTTAAATGATCTAGATACGCGTTTAGCTTGGATGACAAAGTCGGTGGACGAGTTCAAAGCCTCTCAAGACCCTTTTATCAAAATTGCCGTTGCCATGTATGACACTGACATGGCTAGCGAGAAGAAAGACAAAGCGTTGTCTGGCAAGTTTATGAAGGTTCGTCCGCAATACATGCAGGCGATCATTGCCTTTAACCGAGATCAGGGTAAGCCGGTTTATGCAGATGCTAACTCTAGCTTGCGGGTGGCTGTTGGCCATGTAAAAGGCTACTCACCTCAAGACGGATTACGAGCCCAACCGTTTACGCGTCTTGAAGGTATTTTGGCTAAGGACACTGGAAATGATCCTTTTGACTCTCCTGCTGAGCAGCTTGAATTGATTAAGCAAAAGCAATATGGCGATTTCTACCTCGAAGCCATTGACTCAGTCCCCGTAAACTTTTTATCGACCTTAGACACCACAGGAGGCAATTCTGGATCGCCAACACTCAATGGTCGTGCCGAATTAGTGGGCCTGCTGTTTGATGGTGTTTATGAAAGTATTATTGGTGACTGGGGTTATGATCCCGAGACAAATCGCTCGATTCAAGTAGATAGTCGGTACATGCTCTGGGTCATGAAGTATCTGGACAAAGCAGATCGGCTGTTAGATGAAATGGAACTGGTTTATGAGTAAACATTAACGTTTACTCAGTAGTCCACCCATAAAAAAACACGGCTCAAAAGGCCGTGTTTTTTTACACTTATCATCATTACCAGATTCTAATGCGCTGTTCTGGCGGTAAATAAAGAGCATCGTTAGGGCCAATGTCAAAGGCCTCATACCATTCGTCAAAGTTTCTCACCACGCCGTTAACACGAAAGTAGGGTGGACTGTGTGGCCCGCGAATTAACTGTTGGCGCAATGCAGCTTCTCTATAAATCGTTCGCCACACTTGTGCCCAGGCCATAAAGAATCGTTGGTCTCCAGTGTAACCACCAATTATCGGCGCCTCTTCACTGCCGCTAATGGTACCGTCACCGTTAGTATCTAAGCTCATTTTGTAGGCCTTGTAGGCCATAGACAGTCCACCGAGGTCGCCGGTATTTTCACCCAGTCCGAGCCTTCCATTAACACAGGCTTGGCCATCATCAAGCGGGCAAAAAGCATCATACTGACCCACTAAAGCATCAGTTTTAGCGACAAAGGCTGCTTGGTCTGCTGATGTCCACCAGTTGCGTAAAACTCCGTCGCCATCTGATTTAGAACCTTGATCATCAAATCCATGTCCCATTTCATGACCAATGACGCCACCAATCGCGCCGTAATTAACAGCTGGATCAGCATCAATGTTGAAGAAGGGTGGTTGCAAAATAGCCGCAGGGAAGACAATTTCGTTTCGATTGGGGCTGTAATAAGCATTTACCGTTTGTGGCAGCATAAACCACTCTGTTTTATCAATAGGCTGCCCTAGCTTGCTAATCATGTCTTGATAAGACCAATTACCAGCGGTCATAGCATTGCTGAAGGCACTATTACTAACCGTCATGCTGTCGTAGGTCTCAAATTTCTCGGTATAACCAATTTTTGGAGTGAACTTAGCAAGTTTATCTTGTGCTTGTATTTTGGTTTCCTCACCCATCCAGTCAAGCTGGTTGAGATTTTCCGCCATGGCTTTGCGTAAATTATCCACCAAGGCATCCATAGCTATTTTATTCTCCGCGGGGAAGTGTCGCGCGGCATAGACTTTGCCAACAGCTTCACCGAGTGAACGCTCTACAGCACTCACTGCACGCTTCCATCGCGGTCGCTGTTGTTCTTGGCCTCGTAGCTGCTTTGAGTAAAAATCAAAAGATGCTTGATCAATATTTGCCGTTAACACAGAGGCGTGATCAGATAAAAAGTGGGCACTCAAATAGGCCTTCCAGTCGCTTAGATCTGCGCTAGCCATCAATGCCATTATCCCACCAATTCCACCGCCAGAAATTTTAGCCACCTGTTCTTCGGTTAATCCTAGCTCGCTTATTTCTGTTTCATCAGGTGTTAATTGACGAACTACAAATTGTGGTTGATCAGCAATACTTAAGCCATTGAGCATAGTATTTACCGGAAAATTTCCACCCAGTGCTATTAGCTCGGCTTTGCTAATTTTGTTGTAGGTAAGATTACGATTTCGCCCGACGGTGCGATCCCAGTGTGCCTTAGCTATTTCTGTTTCAAGAGCTAGAACGCGTACAGCTACTTCATTCGAGTTTTCATAGCCGGCCTCACGCAGCAACAGAGTCAAATACGTTAGGTAGCCACGGCGGGTTTCAATATTTTTACCTTCATCGTTCAGATACATATCTCGATCAGGTAGACCCAGTCCACCTTGAGTGAGATAAAAAATATAATTAGCAGTGTCCTTGGAATCTACGTCGACCCAACCGCCAACAGGACTGGAAAAGCCCGTGGTAGCGAATATTTTCGCTAAATCGTTTAGATTATTGATCGACTCAATCTGTTCCAAATAAGGTTGAGCCGGCTTAAGACCGATAGCTTCAATGGCATCGGTGTCCAGGTAGGCGTTATAAAATGCCGCTACCTTACCTTCTAATGTCGATGGATCTGGCTGCGCCGCGGCCAATTGCTCAATAATTGTTTTGACTCGTGCTTCGGATTTATCACGTAAAAGGGTAAAAGACCCATAACGTGTTTTATCTTCGGGCATCTCAAAATTGTTGTACCACAAACCATTTACATGGCAGAAAAAGTCATCACCAGCGGCGAAACGTTTATCCATAGCTGCGAGATCAAGTCCTACCTTACCCCACTGGTCACGGTCCACGGCATTGAGTGTTGGCAGGTTACCCTGCACGTTTGCACAATCCCCAGCATAGGCCGCCGTGCTAGTCTTAGCGGGTTGCACTGTGGTGATTTTTTCAGATTCTTTATCAGTTGTGGTTCCACAAGCAGCGAGCATTAACGCTACGGAAAATAAAGAGAGTTTTTTCAATGGTTTATTCCTTTAAAAGTTAATTGAAAAGTAGGGTTACCGACAATGATTAAAGCGTTCAAGTAGAGGCTCATAAATGTCGTTTGCTACAGCTCCAGCGGCAATCCACTCAATAACTAGATCTTGAATACTGACGCCATTGGGCGAGCTATTTTGACCAAAACCCTGCTGCAGTCGTGAGACTTGATACTCCATGCGTAAGGCCTTGTCCTCTGCTGGCGTATCCTGATCGGCTAGAATTTCGGCACGAATACACAGCAGTCTCAATGCTTTTTGGTGGTCATTACTACCTGATGACGAGTGACCCAAGGCTATTTTCGTGTCAAGCGCGTGGCGGCCATTTTTGGGCCATTGCTCAACACTGTCAATAAAGTCTTTGGCTGTCTGGAGTAAGCTTTCGCTCTCGGTGGTATCCGTAGCTATTTGAGATAGCCGAATCATGTCACAGGCAGTAAACAGGTTATCCCAAACTTGCGCCTTGGCCAGCGTTAACTGGTTAGTTATGGCAGTCTCAAAGGTGGTGACCGCTGAATGGAAATGCTGATTAATCGCCACTGAGGCAGTCTTTGGTAAATTGCCCACTGCGCTGAATTCACGCTTGCATTCTGTAACTCGGCTTCGCGCATCCAGTAGCTCTTTGCCACTTAATTGGGTGAGTGTTTTGACTTCGTTGGTGAGCGCTTCTGCAGCGGCCTTATGGGCATTCAGCTCGGCTTTAAATTCTACCGACTGTTGTTGGCGTTGAGCAAAGACAGCATCGCAACTTACTCTGAACAATCGCCATAGCTTTTGCTCTTGCTTACGAGCCACTACACCCACTTGCTTCCATTGCGCTTGTAAATTTTTGACCTTTTCAGTCGCGGCTCTCTTGTCACTGATCTCTAACAAAGCATCTACTTGAGCAATCAGCTGTTGCTTGCGCTCAGCGTTGTGCTGCTGATGCGAAGATAACTTTTCACGCAGACTATCGAGCAATCGATCAAATTTTTTCTGTAGGGGTTTATTGGCATCTCGATCCGTGGGCGCATAGCTTTGCCACTCCTTAATCGCGGTACCAATCAATTTTTCGGTCAATTTCCAGTCAATACTCTCTGAGCCATCACCCTCCCAAGTTTGCGCGGCAACATAGTCATTCAGTTGGCTAACCAAGATACGACGTTTCTCAATATTACTGCGGCGAATCTCTGACTTTTGCTCATAGTAAATCTTACATGGCTGATAGGCTTGTTCGGCTAGCGTGTGAAATACTTCCCAAAGTTGCTGGTCTTGTGAATCTTTGCTCAATAACTTCCACTGATCTTGCAGGCGGCGAATTTTACTAGCCAGCGCCTCGGGATTGTCTTGGCTATTTGTTAGCGCATCCATTTGGTCAATTAGTTGCTGTTGCTTTGGTTCTACAGCAAAGTTTTTCCAATCGAGCAATTTACCCAATGCGCCATCAAGTTGTTCAACCTTAGCCGTCATTGCCGCGGGTAGCTTACCGAATTCACCAAGCTTTCGTTCCAGCGTGCGACGTATGCCTGCAGCATCTCGACTCAGACCTTTTTCCATTGCCTGGTTTGCTTGACTAATCAGAGCATTGATATGACGCTGACGGTTAATTTCAACTTGCTTTTTATCGGCCCAATATTTGTCATGGTCAGCCAATATTTTCCGAGCATCAACAACCTGCTGCGGTACCATTGTTGACGGCAGCACACTGGCAGTTTGAAGCCGTACTTTGACAGTTTTGTAGGCGGTCTGTTGGCCAGAAAATTTCTTTTCTTCGCTTTGCTCTTCATTTTGCGTTGCATCTGTTGCGTCTACAGTAAGCAAGGCTACTTGACTTTGCAGGCTACCAAACTCACTGAGCAGTTGCAGCTGTTGTTTAACGCCCTCATCAGCCAGCGTAAATGCTTTAATGCTAGCGTTATTGGCTGAGGCTAGCTCAAGTGCCTGGTTCCACTGTTCAACATGGGCGCTGTGCTGTGACCGAATGCTTGCAACCTCATCAGCATTACCGTCGCAGCCATAGACCTGACTAAGCAGGGCATGGAGCTGGTCAATAACCTGTCCAAAACTTGCTTCGGCAGCCTCATTAGCAGCCTTACTCGCGGCAATGTTGGTTAGTTCTAACTCATGAGCATCGATCGTCTGCTGGCTCAATGCAATGGCCTGCTGAGCTTGACTTTTGAGAGGCTCAGAAGATGCGCTCTCCAAGTCAGCCCAAGCGGCCATCATACGTGTTGCTCTACCCATAAACTGCTTATCAAAAGGCCGCTTACTGTGGGCGACTAGGCGCTCGCAGAGATCGACAATGTCCGTCTGAATTTGTTCTGCATTTTTCTCTTGATCACGCAACTGGTCACACTTGTCTTTGACAATTTTGTACACCAGCTTGTCTTTGCCTCTAGTGTCTTTTAATAATCTTTTTAGCTGGCTGGCATCCTCAATCTTGGCGGCAGCTAACTCCCGCACCCGCGCGGGGACACCCTCTATGGCAACCTGATAAAGAAACTCTGCATCAGTGTGGGTATTGAGCAGTTGAGTCAAAATATCTGCGCTTGCACAAAATCCGACGATGGACAGCTGCGTCAATCCATCAATGTCACGCTGGATGAATTCATCAAGCTTAATACTGCCGTCATCAATTAAACTAGCGATACGCAGTTTGGCCGCCTGTTGTAGTTTTAATGAGTTATCAGCAACAGCCAGGCCAGTTAATACGGGACTATCTAATACATAGGCGATCGCGGCTATGCGCAAGCTCTCTGCCTCGTCTCCCTGGATAACCAGCGTCAGTGCATCCATTGATAGGCTAGGTAGCTCCGCCATTCGCTGCTCAAGGGTTTTCGGCTTTATCTTATCTAATAGCTGCGACATTATCGCCATGCTGTATTCCTTTTATTCAAAATCCAAAACTAGCAAGATGGATGATTTAAGCTGATTAATACCGCGATTTAACCCGCCATTTCAGTGGTCGGTAATTCTACACCTAATAGGAGTGCTGGGAAATAATATAGGCAGGGTTAATTTGTCTATTGGTTTTCATATTGACCGTTTACTCTCTTAAAATCAGCCTGCGGGGGTGCCAAAAACTGCTAGTATTTTTTACGAATATGGCATTGCCGCAAGGTATGGTTTTATGATCAGATAAGGTACCCTAGATAACGATGGTTTTTGTCAGTCAGTGTGTCAGAAATCGCAACACTTAGCTCTCGCCAGAAGAGCACCAGCATTAAGGAAATTAGCCTATGAAGGCAATACTGATTAGCTGCTTTACAGTCGCTTGTGCTATTGGTTGTATACCAAAATTAGTTGCAGAGGAAGCGATAAAAACGACTGTAATGGAGGGGTTTCCGCCAACACGAGAGTCTCAGGCAACCATGCAAAATTACCGTGAGCATCCGTTTAATCAGTGGACTTTCCGTAATGCCGGAGCTCCTCTAAATGTCGTTATGATTCCGCGACAGGGGAAAATACGAGAGTTACCCGGCCCAACTCAACCCGGTTTAGCTGATTTCATGGTGACGGATGTTGGCGGAAAAAT
>ENA-OSJC01003302-OSJC01003302.1-marine-metagenome-genome-assembly--contig:-NODE-3302-length-11596-cov-5.947912_pt1 | contig 11596 bp, 18 predicted proteins | sample MGYA00237885_ERZ534234 | MGnify/ENA primary metagenome ERZ534234 (study PRJEB26413, sample SAMN06343907) | marine metagenome | isolation source: coastal waters | place: Atlantic Ocean: West Antarctic... | reverse complement strand
CTTCACCTTTTACATAATTCTTACCATTAATTAACAGATTTTTTAATCTACTGATTTTGTCAGTTAATCTGATACATAGACCGGTTAATGAAAATTTCTTATCCTCTTTATTATTAAGAATGTCTCCACCCAATGTTATGTTGTTTAAACCATAATCCATATGTTTAGCAGCAAACATATCATACATTTCGTTTTGTATTGTTTTAAATTCTTTTGATAAATGTGGGTATTCTTTTTCAAATATTTTTACTGCTGAAATTGTACCAAATTTTGAATCCATAATTTCTCTATCGCTCATGTTTTTAACTTTTTTTTCCAATTTATCGTAATAATTTGTGACTGAACTACCCATTGATTTGTGATTTTGCTTTAAATTCACTATAATACACATTTAAGCAATTAATTCTATCATCAGCATCAACTAACATTACAAGTGCTTCTTCTGCATTTTTGTAAAAATCACCTGTTGAATGGTCTCCAATACCAACTCCTTTATTGCCTAATAAATCTATTGATAATAGTGCTTTGGCTTTATCTGCTTCTGCAGATGTCATAAACATGGTGTATAATTCTTTTGTCATTTTAATAGTTGTTTAAGTTCTTTTTTATCAATTCCTCTATCTGTTAATATACGACTGATTTGTGAGGTATCCAACAAAGTTATATATTCTTTTGCTTCTTTGATTGAACATTCGAAATAATCTTTAATATGATTAGATAAATCCTTATTAGGTTGTTTAACTGAGGATTTTATGTACTTGTTCCACTTATTATTTTTAGGAATAAATTCTTTATAAATAGAATATATTTCTTTTTTATTTTGTGGTAACGACTTTTGCACTTCATTAACTAAATCTATATAGTTTGGGTTCATAGATAAAAACCTATGTACCATATAACTATTCCAAACCTCCCAGTCTTTATCTGTAAAAGATTCAACTGGTGGTTTGGTTGAGTTAATTGCCTTTAACCAATCAAAGACATTTTTCATTAAATAAGTTCTTCTTTAAGTTCTTCTCTTAAATCTTTAGGTACAGAACTTAATAATATCTTACCTGTTACAGCATCATAAAATACTGGTATTGGTAGTAAAGCATCTTCATCTGTTCCTGTTATAAATTTAGACACAGTACGTAATACTACTCCTTGTAAAAATACACTTCCTCCTTTAGAATTTACTACAGCTGATGTGTTTTTTAGATCAATTGGTGGTCCTTGTTGTTGTGGTTGATTTTGCATAATTATTTATTATTTATTAAATTTTGGGTTAAACTCATTATATTTATTTCCTTGTCAATTCGAAAATTTGCTTTATACTGGTGTTCATTAATTAATATAGCAGCTGTACCCTCCTTACCTGGTAGGTATTCAGAAGATCTTTCATATAATGCTCTAAATAACTCATCAAAATCATCTATATTAGCGTCTGCTATAATTTGACGTATTGTTTTAAAATCTGCTTTATTGGATAATTCGTTGATTACTTTATCTATATAATTAGATGATACCAATATCGATTTATCTAATTGTAGGTTATTATCTATTGTAGATAACTGTATAGTGTTGATGCACTTGCGTAAATCAGGATAATACTGATTGACTAATGGTACTAAGTCTTGCATTTCGAATCCTATCTTCTCTTCACCTAAAACCCAAGCTAAGTGTCTAGCTACATCTTGTTTAGAAGGAGGTACAATTTTTAATACATGACATCTAGATTGTAGAGGATCTATAATACGCTCTACAAAATTACAAGTCATTATAAAACGCGTCGTACGAGAGAAAGTTTCGATGACATTACGGAGTGAAGCTTGCGCTTGTATAGTAAGAAAATCAGCTTCATCCAAAATGACCACCTTAAGTGGTTTAAAAGAAGCGACGCTCGCAAATCCTTGTACTTTATCCCTAATAGTCTCAATACCTCTTTCATCTGAGGCATTGATATAAAGACTATCACAATCGAGATTTTTAACACAAAGTTTAGCAAGAGTAGTTTTTCCTGTACCTGCTGGTCCATAAAATATTAAATTTTGAATATCATTCTGTTCTAAATACTTTGATATAGATTTTTTGATATTTTCATTACCAACATAGTTTTCTAAAGTACTTGGTCTATATTTTTCTACTAATAAACTATTGTCCGTATTCGCCATATAATGAATATTTCTTTTCTGGTTCTACAATTACTTCTTCTTCAGTGGTTGATATCGCATATAATTCACTTTTTAAAGGAGCAAGTCTGTATTCACCTTTAAATCCTGTTTTTACCATGTAAGCTTCTAAACAATCAGTTAATGTTTTATGTAATGGACCATCTGGTTCATTAGCTACTAACCTCCATTTATCACCTGGTGGTACTCTACGAGCAATTAAGATCTTATGTTCTTTTATTATTTTTTCCATGATGTAAATATACGAAAAATAAATGGGGGAGACAAGCTCCCCCAATTAAATTACTTAGATTCTGCTACTGATGCTTTCTTGTAGTCTGTAATCAATTTCTTGATTTTCATTGCTGCTGCTCTAGCACGTTGTTGAGATGCTTTTGTAGATCCTACGTGTTCTGCTGCTAAGGTATTAAAGTTCGCTTCAATTTCCTCAAATAATTCTTGTTTGTTCATTGTTTATTTATTTATTAATTATTAATTTACATTCCCATTCCCATCATTGGGTCCATAGGTTGTTGGTTATTATCTTCTTGTGGTGCATCAACTACAGTACATTCGGTTAATAATACTGTTCCTGCTACTGAAGCTGCATTTTGTAATGCTGTTCTTGCTACTTTAGTTGGATCAATTATACCTGCTTCTTTCATATCAACCCTTTCATCAGTTTTGATATTATGTCCCATTTCAAATTCATTTTCACTAACGTATTTTTGTGCCAGTATTTCAGCTTGTGTGTTATCATAACCAGCATTAATTAAAATTTGGTTAAATGGTTTTTTACAAGCTCTTTTAACAATCTTTGCACCCGTTGTTGTGTCTTCAATTGCTTGAGAAGCATATAATAATGCCATTCCACCACCTGGTACTACACCTTCTTCAATAGCAGCTTTTGTTGCGTGTAATGCATCATCAACTCTATCTTTTTTCTCCTTCATTTCGGTTTCAGTATTTCCACCTACATGAATAATAGCTACTCCTCCGACAAATTTCGCCAATCTTTCTTGGAGCTTTTCTGTTTCAAACGGTGTTGTTGCTTGTCCGACTTGTTGTTGTAGTTCTTCAACACGTGCTTCAATTTCCTCAATTCTTCCTTTTCCATCTACAATCGTTGTTGTTTCCTTTTCTACTGTTACGGTTCTTGCTTCTCCAAACCAATCCCAACTAAACTTGTCTAGTTTCATTCCTTTTTGTTTATCAAAAACGACTCCCCCAGTTGTTACAGCTATGTCTTCTAAAGCTAATTTTCTTCTATCCCCAAAATCTGGAGCTTTTACAGCACATACTTTCATAGTACCTCTCATCTTATTAACAATTAATGTTGCTAATGCTTCATTGTCAATATCTTCTGCGATTATTAAAAGAGATTTAGCTTGAGCTGAAACTGCTTCTAATATAGGTAATAATTCTTTTACCTGTGTAATTTTAGAGTCTGCAAGTAAAACAAGTGGATTGTCTAACGTAGCAGTCATTGTAGTGTTATTTGTAACAAAATAAGGAGATTTATAACCTCTATCAAATTGTAAACCCTCAACTGTTTCTAGATATGTTTCACCTGTACGAGATTCTTCAATATGAACAACTCCTTCCATACCCACTTTATCAATAGCAGTAGCAATTAATTTACCAGTTTCTGGGTCATTGTTTGCTGATATAGTTGCAATTTGTTCTAATTGGTCTTCTTCTGAAATATCTTCTGATATATTATTCTTTAGGTTGGACACTACCTGTTTAACAGCTGTATCAATATCCCTTTTGATTTGTACTGCATTTTCATCATTATTTAAAGCGTTTAAACCTGCTTTTACCATTTCACGGGCTAATAATGTTGAAGTTGTTGTACCATCTCCTGCTTTTTCAGCTGTTTTAATAGCAGCTTGTTTAACTAGCTGTACTCCTAATTCCTGTTCAGGATCGCTTAAAGTAATTGACTTAGCAACTGTAACACCATCTTTTGTTGATTGTGGTACTCCATTTTCAACACTAATAACTACATTTCTACCATTTGGTCCTAATGTCGATACTACAGCATCAGCTAATATATCAATACCTTTTACTAAATTTTCTCTGGCTGTTGAGCCTAATGTAACTTGTTTACTCATTTATTATATTTTTTATTTCTTGTTCAGTTAAGTTTTCTTTTGTATCCTCTAACAAATCTTCTAAATTTGATTCCGCAACTACTTTTGCAAGTACTTGATTTTCAGGACCTACATAATAATCTATACCATCAAAAGGTAATTTAGTAAATCCTTGTGTTGGTAATACTACTATGTCACCTACACTTAAAATAGTAGGGATAAAATCCCCTGTAAGTGTTGGTTGACCAGGACCTATTGATACAATTTCTCCTGTTTCATTTTTTTCTTTCCCTAAATCTGGGACGATAATGTTACCATGTGTTGTTTCTTCAACTTCAATGGGTTTAACGATAACTGCATTAAATAGTGCTTCTAAGCTCATTTGTGTAAGTTTTAATTTGATTACTAATTGATTTATAATTTTCTATATACTCTTCTAAATTATCAAAATTACCCATTTCAGCCTTTGCTTCAGCAATTTTCTCTAAAGCTCTAGCAAACGAAGAATAAAAGAATAATGATTTTTCATACGTTTTAGGTGTTCCTTTTTTAGATCTAAAATGAGAAGCATCTGATGTTACATTTTGTTTTACAGTATAACTGTATTCATCTTTTGTAATAAAAAATGGTTCTAACAAGGGATCGGTAATAGTCTGGATAGACTTTCTTTTTGTAGTCATTTATAACGTTTTTTAATTAGACGTAAATATACGAACAATATTGCGCTAGGACACGCTTTTTTGGTAAAACTTTTATTTTATTTTGATTGTTTTTGGTTTTTTCGATTCCGCAATTGGAATAAATAAATGAAGTAAACCATCTTTCATTTCTGCTTCTAAATCTTCAAGTTTGAATTTAGGAGCTACTTTGTAACCTAGATTAAAAGATCTTTTAGCTAATCCTTTATAGATATAACCTGTGTAATCTTCATCTTCAGTTGGTTTGTCATAGATAATTTTTAAAAGATCTCCATCAATTTCTAGTTGAATATCTTTTTTAGTTAGACCAGTACAGGCAACTTCAAAATGAAGTCCTTCATCGTCATAATAAATATCTATAGGGTGTGGTTGTTTGTTTTCGAACGTTGTTGGTTGGAAAACTCCGTCTGTCTTGAAAAGATTACGGAATAGTAAGTCGAACTTTGATTGTTCATTGAATAATGTACTCATATCATTTGGTTTTGTGAGGCCGAAGCTCTCGATTTATTTTATTTGAATATAACAGCGTGCCCTAGCTACAATATTAAATTCGTGTATACATATATAAAATTATTCCTTTGTATCAAAAAAGAATACTTGTGTTAACCTTGCGGTACTTACATCATGACCAAAATAAACAGGAGCAGCGTGACATAAGTTGGCATCCCAAATTACTAGTCTATTAAACACATTTCCTACCTTATCAACTTCAGAATATGGAGTTGAATCTACAAAAGTATTTCCTTCGAATAATTTTAAATCTTCAGAATCATGTCTCGCTCCTGTTTTTGTATAAGCGTAGAATGAGGTACCCGCCTCGTAAGGTGCATTAGGGTTAAGATATATAGCACCCGCCCACATCTGATTATCAGCATGGTATACAGCACTTATTCCTGCTTTATGAGATTGAAATCTCCCATTCATAGAATAATCTTCCCATTTTGTAATTTCTTTTCCTATAACCTCTTCAAAAAGTTCTTTTAAACCATCATAAAAATGTTGTTTTCTAGTTCTTAAACCTAAATACCCTTCATCATCATAAAACCATTGACTTAAGGCATAATCTCTAACTTTATGGGGGTCTTCAAATACATTATCAACTACAAAAAATCTTTTAGTAGTGGTTTTGCTTAGTGGAAATTCATTTGTTCTCCTAAACCCAAAATCTCCTTTAGGGTCGCTGTCTAAAAAATTAATCTGTTCTTTCATTTCTTGCTATATAGTAAGTGCTTGATATATTATCAGATACAAATTCTAGTTTTACCATTCCCCTATCTGATAGTTTAAGGGTAGATGTTGTCATTTCTTTGTTTGAGTTCAATATTTCTTTAAATAAGTTAGCATCAAAAGGTATTGGGGTACCTAATAAACCTTTATCAATTTTACCTTGAATCTTGTATTGGATTTTATTTGAATAATTATTCCCATCACCGAATGTAAATTCACTTATTATATCCCCATCCTCATTATTAACAGCATTAAGGGTAAAGTAATTATAATCAGCTAGTGCATTTTTTGCTTTAATTAAACTATCCATATCAACCGTAGTTAAATCTAATTCCATCTCCCAAGTTTCAGGATCATTATAAAATTTTATTTTAGGGATAATTAAAGGATCAGATAATGAGTAACTAACATCAAACCCTAAATCCGCAATATTTAATTTTTGAGATAATGCCCCCTGTGTTTCACAGGTAACAAGTAACTCCCCACTAGTAATAGATATTAGTTTACTAAGTTTATTTGTATCAAAAACACCCAATTCACTATCGGGTAATTCGAAGTCTTTTAACTCTACCTTACAGGCACGTCCTGATTCCCCAGCAAATACTGTTAAGGTATTATCTTTGATTCTCCATTTTACTTGGTTAAATCTTCCATTTAAGTAATACTTTGAAATAAATGAAGCTAATAGGTTTTTATTTATCATAGTTGTAATATACGAAGTTATTTTTATATTTCAAAAGAATCTAAAGCATTTACGTAAGGGTTTATATCAAAACTCCACTGTAAATCGCTAAAGAAACCTTCTAGTTTGTTTAAGAGTATAGACTCAAATATCATATTTCTGTCTGCAAATTTTGCTAAGAAGTCTTCTATTTTTTTAGGCATATCATATTCTAAAAAGGCAAGCGCTTCAATCTTGTATGGGTTGTCTTTTAGATATACCCATTTAATTTTATCCGCATCTGTAATTAAATTGTGACTTCTATCTAATTCCCAAAATCTTAGTAAATCATTGTACTTAATAGACGCCCTAACTGAGGCTGGTGCTCCTTGTTTTCTATTTACACCAGGAGTCGTACTTGCTACTTGTATTATTTCTGTAAAAATCTCCCCTGCTCTTGGTTTACGGCCTGAGTATTTCCCTATTTTTTTAACGGATGTTGGGTTTCCTAGTTGTGATAATGAAATAGTACCATCTAATATTTTTTTCTTAAATACCTTTACCTGTGAGATTATTACATCTTTTTGTTCACCCTTTAATACTTGATGTAGTATTTTATTAAAAAATTCCCCTAATATTGGTGGGAAATTAGCTTTCATAAATTCTAACCCTTTAATATCTAATGATTCTTTTGCAATACCTTCTACTTTTGTAATCCACTGAGCATACCTTCGTGTGTTTCTAAAATAGGCTGAACGGATAACAGCCTCAGTCTTCATTTCTAGTCTATGGGATTCAACGTTGAAACATTCTTTTGCTAATTTATCATAGTGCTCTGTAATGATATCTTGGTATTTTAATGCTACTTTTTCTAATATATTATCCTTTTCAGTACCTTCGAATTCTTCAAAGTTAGGATATAAATGTAACAATAAGGGTTCAGCATTAAAGTAATTAGAGTCGGTGTCGACGTAAGCACAATAGTTAACATCACCATCATCACAAATAAACCAAGGTGTTTCTTCTAAATATTTCATTAATATTCTTTGTATGATTTTTCTTCTATTAAACCTGATGATGTTAAAATATTAATTAATTTTTTAACTTCACATCTCTTATCATTGGCAATATACACAGAACGAGCTAGTTCTACAAATTCTTTGTCAAATATTTTTTCACGTTCGCAGTCTCTAATCCAATCCTCTATATCCCAAAGTTGGCTATTAATATGTGCTAATTCAAGATAATGGTTTTGGAGTTGACCATCATGGTTTTCAAATAGTTCTTTAGCTAAAGGGTTTAAGGTATTAAATTCTTTGTGGATATTGACTAATTTTTCTTTATCCTCAATCATTTCCATTTTTATTTCTAAAATTGAAATTTTATCTAATAATTCTCCGTTTGATACTTCTATTAACATATGTTTAGTTTTAAAATGTTCTTTCTCCTGGGATTTTGGCTACTGTTTTTGGTCTTTCTCCTTTAGAATCTACATCATTTCTTTCATCAAGGGTTACATTATACTTAACTCCAGCCACTTTAAACTCTCCACCCTGTTTTATCATTTTTTTAAAAAAGTTTATTTGGGGTTCAGACCAACTTTCACTTCTTAAAATTAATTCCTCTTTGGGGATTGTTATACCTTCAGAGGTAATATGTTGGTTTTTTCTAATAGATTGTTTTTTAAGTGCCATAATATTATGTGATTTATGCGCATTTTACGCGCGTTTAACGCATTACCTCTTGGTTTGCGCGGGTTTATATGTTTAACGATTCTTTAAATTCTTTTGATAACTCACCACTTCGCATAATTTTATTCATATGTCGATTTGCTGCTAATGCACTTTCTTGTATAATCCGGTGACCTGATAATGTAATAGATTCACTTAAAATAGCATAATTCATACCATATCTAAATGAAGGTAGAGCAGTTGCACCATACAAACTATTTAATAAAATTTTCATTGTATATTGCATCAAGTGGTAGTGTTCTCCTCCTTCTTTATCTCCTGATTTATATGCATCTTTCATTTTATTCTTATACATAACCCTTTCTGTAAACCATTTATTTAAAATAGTAGATAGTACTGATTCTTTACCTGTGGAGAAAAAAGCACCATTTGCTGCTACGGCATATTTACCTTTTTTAACTGCTTTAATAATTTTACCTACCTCCCAACGTTGTTGGATACCTGCTGTAGTTTCAAATATTAAGGGTTGTGTTGGATCCATAGCTAACAAATCATTTAATCCTAAACGATTGTTTCTATCTCCCCCCTCACTTGGGTCTATAATTCTACCAACATATGTTTCTTTACCTATATTAATAGTCATTATAATTGAAGGATATAGTGATGTTAAATCTTCATCAAACATATACTTGTATAAACCTGCTGTAGGGCAAAATAACCAACCACCTGCATACCCTTGTTTCTTCTGTGGGTTTCTTTCTTTATTATTTGGTATAATACCTTGGGATAACAAGTAAGCTGAAATTGCTCCGTCTTGGGTTACACTATTAAAATATACTTCACTATAATTGTGTTTACCCTTATGGGAAATATTTTTTGTTAGTGCAAGGTATTGTAGTTTTTCATCTAATAGTTTTAGGATTTCTACATCTCGAAAGTTATATTCAACAAACTTATTGATATCATCCTCATATAAGTCATTTAAGTTACCATCATATTCGATCTTTTTTACCCCAGTATATTTGTCCCCAATAGCATCTAGTTTCCAACTTGGTTCATCCTTCCAACTATATTTCTTATGTAAGCGAATGTAATCTAAAGACTCAATACCTTTAATCTCAATAAACATATTAGATTTATAAAAGTATTGACTATATTTTTTAGAAGTAACTGGTTCGTTTATAATACCATAAAGGGGAGACATTTGATCCGCAACGTCTTTACCACAGACATTACAAATTCTATAATAAGTGTAAGGGTTATCAAAGTAATCACTATTATACCCAATCAAAATATCGGGTCTGATGTCTTGTATAATACCAACCCAATACATTAATAATTCAGCTTCAGTTTTAAAAGGTAAAACAACTTTTCCTTCTGTTTGTTTTGGTACTTTACCTTTAGGATCTAAAATTAAACACCCCCAACTATCCGACTGTTTGTGCCAAAATGCTATTGAGGTAATAGGCATAGGGGCACTTGCTATATAATCTTCGGTTAATGCACCTCCTATCTCACATTCAATATCATAAAATAATTCCTGATGTCCAGTTGATGGTTTATCATCAGTTCCATATTGTTCAATAAGGAATTTTTGATGGGTATTCATATCGTGGAAATGTAAGTTTGGTGTATTTTTTTCGGGTCTATTCCTGTTAAAAAACCATTTAGAAGTTGGTCTTAAGTTTTCACCATTAATCCCCTGGCAAGTATAGCTGTTATCATCTTCGACATAAGCTATATCTTCGTAAGGGACAACCTTATGTTCACCATCTGATTCCCACAAATGCATTTCCCATAAGTTGGTACCTAATTTTTTACCTTTATAACATTTTTTATACATATAACCCTTTTATTTATGTAAATATACGAAGGCTCCCTACGGGAGCCTAAGTTTTATATAATTGTTTCTGCTAGATAATTTTTAGCTAATTCATCAGTTGTAAAGAACTGGGTTAAATTAGGTCTGAAGTAATTTATATTTTTCATTACCTTCCTATCCCTTGTTCTATATACAACCCAATAATCACCTACTTTTTCAAGATGGCATGGCTCAGCTTGTTCTTTAGAGCGGAGGGTGATAGTCTCCAAGGCTTCTTCTTCAGTCTTACAAGATTTTGACATATTACTTGCTTGTACTTCTTGATACGCGGGCCATATCTTATCCTTAAGACCATGTAACATAGTACCGTTCCCAGTGGTAACATAAGTAAGGTCACACAAAGCATCCAAAATTTCCACGATGTCTCCGTTTTCGCAAGCTTGTCTATATTCTTCAAGTTCCTCAAGTACAAAGTCGTATACAAATTGCCACTCTTTCTTTTCGGGTATGGTTGGTTCATAAGCATTTGGTTTACCGAATGTTTGATTAAATATTTCTACTTCATTAACAAAAGGTACGTCTGATGATTTTGGTAGTTTAGAAAACCCAAAATCTAATTTTGTTTGTCCCCCCATTAGGCAATTATCTTAATAATTTTAGTTTTTGCTATTTTAGTAATTGAAAAATTACTTTCTCCTTCAAAGTCTTTAAATACTTTAGCTTCTGCGTCTGTTGGTGAAACAGCATCTACTAGATATTTTTCTGTTACTTTTTGAATTTTACCACTTTCATGTTCAATTGTTAACTTTACGTCTACTTGCCAATAATTCATAATTTATTTATTTAGTTTATTAGTATTTGTTTTAGGCATTGTTAATCCCCCTATTAAATTTAAATCGTCTCTTTCGTCCTGTCTTTCATTAGGTTCATTTGCTAATAACTCATTAGCCATTTCTAACCACTCGGGTATATCTAATTGTTCTTTACTTGTTGGGTTTACTAAATAATCCTGTATGGTATTAGAATCTGATTTTTCAAAAGGATAAACCACCCACTCATCCCCCTTATGTTCTTCAGCCCATATATTAGGTTTGAAACTACTAGTATGAGATTTGTAATGTAAAACCGCAGTATAGACTCCAGGTGCTTTTTCTAATGTTAATCCACTATCAGCAATATCATCTATTACTAAGGTATTTGGACCTACTACGTCTACATAAGGTAAATCTAGTATATGTGATACCATTACTG
>ENA-OSJC01003298-OSJC01003298.1-marine-metagenome-genome-assembly--contig:-NODE-3298-length-11605-cov-3.151371_pt1 | contig 11605 bp, 13 predicted proteins | sample MGYA00237885_ERZ534234 | MGnify/ENA primary metagenome ERZ534234 (study PRJEB26413, sample SAMN06343907) | marine metagenome | isolation source: coastal waters | place: Atlantic Ocean: West Antarctic... | reverse complement strand
TATTTTTTCAAGGTTTTAATCAGTAAATCATGTGGTAAAGCATAAGCCTTATTTCCGTTAATTCCTTCCATAGTTTCAGCTGCTACCATTGCATTAATAATCGCTTCTTCAACTGCTTGAACAGTTGCTTCAAAAACGGGCATTAGTAAGTCATTTGGTACTGATTTCACCTTGGTTGTTTCGTCTCTATTAAATGCATTTTCATTCGCAGTTGAGAAGGCTAAAAAAATATCTCCAGAACCATTACTTCCTCGACCACCTACAATACCAATTCCCAAAGGAATTCTTTGGGCTATTCTTTTTAATTGATGAGGTAAAAGAGGCACGTCTGTTGCTATAATTACTATAATTGAACCATCTCCTTCTTGCCTCCTCGATTTTGGTGGCGCATTAAATTTAGAACTTAAAGTGTCCTTTAATTCAATTCCAACAGGGACACCTGCGATTGATAAATTTCTTTTAGCTCCAAAATTTGATTGGACGATTGCACCAACTGTATACGTTGAATCTTTTATTTTAAAAATTCTTGAAGATGTTCCTGTGCCTCCTTTAAAACCCAAACACATCATTCCTGTTCCTCCACCAACATTTCCCTCATTAATTTTTCCACTCGATGAATTTTGTATGGCTTCTAAAACATGTTTTTCTTTTACGTGAAACCCATAAATATCATTTAGGAAACCATCATAAGTTTCAGCAACTACAGGGTAGGTGTACCACCAATCTTCTCCATTGTACCAATCTGTATCTACATACCACTTTAATACCGCATCTCTAACAACTCCAACACTATTTGTATTAGTTATCATAATTGGTGTTTCCAAAAAACCTGATTCAGTAACCCAAGTAGTACCTGTCATTTCTCCGTTACCATTAAGACTATACCAATTGGCATAAACTGGACTAAATTTTTTGGCTTTTCCTCTTGGGAATATTGCAGTAACTCCAGTTCTTATAGGTCCTTTTCCAGCAATGTTTTCTCCTGTTCCAGAAATAATAGTGCTATAACCTACTTCAACTCCTTTAACATCTGTAATAGCGTTAAATTCTCCTGTTGCTCCAACAAATGGAACTCCTAAATCTCTTGCTCTTGGTTTTTGTCCAAAAGATTGAAAACAAATAATTAGTACTATTAAAGCGATATCTAATCTTTTCATATGGGTTTTTTTAATAGGGTGTTTTTTTCTGGAATTAACTGTTTGGTTAAATAATCGATTTAGCCATTTTTTTTCTTTTTGTTAGTATTTATCAAAAAATAGATGATTGGAATAAAAATCAATGCCATTGTTAATGGTAAAAACCAAGTTCCAAGTCCATCTGTATTTCCGTTTACATTCTGAATTGTCTTAAAAACTATCCATCCGAAAATTATCATAACTATAATTTTCAAAAATCGGATCATTCGAGTTGCATTTGTGTATTGAAACAACGCATTTTCTTTAGTTATTTCACTCGGATAATTAAATAGGTGTGGGTATTTGTTTAGAGCTGTTAATCCAATAAAAATTAGTGTTGAAATAATTGGTAATGAAAGTATATTTGACTTATTTCCAAATCCATCTGCTTCTCCAGCTCCATTGTAATGTGTTGGAATTATATCCGGTAATTCAGAATAATTCGCAACTATCAATACCCACATTCCGAAAACAGCAAACCAACCTATTAGCTCAAGTATTTTGTCGGTTTGATTTAATTGTAATTCTATTTTCGGTTTTTTATCCATGTAGTCCTTTTTTTCATAATATTGCTTTTAAATTGATTCCAATATTTTTATGGACTACTACATCTCTTATATTTATAAAGTCACTTCCTTTGGATTTTCTCCGTATTGATTTTCTCCGGGATTGCTATCAGTTAACATTAAAACTAATATCCAAATTGCTCCAATCAGCGGAATTAATGTTACTAATATCATCCAGCCACTTTTACCAATATCATGAAGTCTTCTAATAACAACTGCCAATCCAGGAATAAATAAAATTAACGCATAAATTCCATATAATGGACCAGGACTTAGATCTACGTTACCTTGGTCTATTATATATCCGATTCCTTTAAAGGCAATACCAAGAAAATTGTCGAGCCAAATTGCTATTCCTCCAAAGATAATATTGAAAAGAGTAAACATCCAATATTCTTTACGTCTTGCACGACCATTAAAGTCCGCATACTGTTTTAATACTTTTAAATACCAATTCATAATTTTTCTATTTAATTTTCCTGATCCTAAGGTTTTTCAGTTTCACCCCATTTATTTAAGTGGGTTCTGGTCTCCACTTTTAAGTTTTATTTAAACTTTTATTCAGTTACTTTTACTATGCAATATACATTTTTTATTGCTTATAGGTCCCATCAGGTAATACAGTCGGGAACATATATTGTGTGTCGGTTAGCAGTGAGTAAATAGTAGTATCTGTATTTTCTACTAATGTTTTCGTGTTTAAATCCCATTCTTGAACTATTTCATTTAGTCTATTTTCTTGAGCGCCAAGAATAGAAGTCATTGCCCAATAAATATATTCAGTTGCCATGCAATCGTATTCACATGTTTGATCATCATAAGTATACCAGGCGCTTGCTGGATATGGATTTGGAATTGTTGTGAAATTTCCACCTCTCGCAATATCCATTGCGTTTGTTAATGAAGTTCCTGTATTTTCTCCAAATATTGTTGGGTACGCATTAGCATATCCTGTATGAGTAATTACGTGCCAAACTTCTTCAATAGCGGCATCAAATTCTCCCGTATGGCCATTTGTGTGCCAAGAAGGGATTGTTTCGTCAGCTCCTAAATCTTGCGCATTAAGGTTTATTTGAGATTCTGATTTCCACATAAATAAGGCGGCATTATTTGTTGTTAATGCATTTAGTAAATTCATATTATCTACTGTGCCATCTTCATTATTATCTAAATATTGAGCCATCAAATTTGCTGCATGAAGTAATTTTGAGTCTTCAACATCTGAATAGGCATAGATTGGGATTCCAAAAACATCTACTTTTCTGTTAGTGTCTGTAAAACCTACATCCCTATGTTCAATAATTGTAAAATTTGGATCATTTCCAGGGAAAATGACTCTTGAATTTGTGTCATTAGCATTATTGCAAGCACTAAAAGTTGAAATGATTCCTAAAAGAAGGATTGTTAAATTGTTCATTGATGTATTGATTTTCTGTTAACAATTATTAAACACTATAAATTAAATAAGTTGTTATGTGACGTACTTAACTCGCTTCAACTTTTAATGTTTACTTAATTATTTTAAGATATAAAAAAACAAAATAACCAGGAATTAATTATAAACTATATGGCTATTGGTTTTTCTCTCGTTAATTTTTCAGAGGTCTCTTTTTTATCATACCTCCTTTTATATCCTTTATGCTGTTCATGACTATAAAAGCATTTGGCTCAATTTTTTCAATTTCGGTATTTAATTTGTTTAATTCTAAACGAGTAATGACAGTATAGATAATATCTATTTCCTTTGTATCCCCATTTTTTGCATAACCACCTTGACCTTTGTAGATTGTTACACCACGTCCCAATGTGTCAATTATCATTGCTTTTATACGTGTGCTTTGAGAAGAAATAATAGTTACACCGATATATTCTTCAATACCCTCAATAATAAAATCTAATGTTTTAGAAGCAGCGATATAGGTTATCATCGAGTAGAGGGCAATTTCAATAGAAAGCAAATACGCTGCGAAGGAAAAAATAATTATATTAATCAGGATTATAACGTCACCTATTGTTGTGGAAAATTTTCGACTCAAGTAAATTGCAAGAATTTCAGTTCCGTCAATTACTGCACCACCTCTAATTGAAAGTCCAATTCCCGCACCAAGAAAAAAGCCACCAAAAATCGCGACAAGTAAATCATCATCTGTAACGTTTGGAAAAGGAACGATAGCAACACAAAGTGCAAGTCCAATAATTGCAAGTGCTGTTTTTATAGCAAAACGTTTTCCCATGATTTTATAACCAAGAAATATAAAAGGAATATTAACACCAACGATAAGGACATAAAGGGGGATCTCTGTGATTGCAGCTAAAAGCAATGATATTCCTGTAGCTCCACCATCAATAAAATCATTGGTTAATAAAAAACCTTTAAAACCAAATGAAGCAGAAAAAATTCCAATTACAATAAGTAATAAATTCTTGAAATTACGTTTTTGTGAAATAACAAATTGCCTGTATTCTTTTGCAAGTTCATATTCAGAAGGGTTTTTTTTATCTCTGAACTTAAGAGAAGTCTTAATTATAAAATTTGCTATAAATGAATTCATTTTAGTTCTGCAATTTATTCGCTAGCAGGCAGCGTTATTGTTTGTGCTTTGTTAAATGGTTATGCAACTAAATTAGTAAATAAAAACGGGATAGAAAATTAACTAGACTTTCTTAAATAATCTTTTAATAGTATATCTTTTTAGTTTGTCTATAAAATTATATTTTACATTAATTTGTTGTTTTTAATAGGTCAAGTGCTTCGCCTTTCAATTCTACTATAACTTCATTTTTTCGATTAAAAACTTCATAGGGTGCATTGTATCCTAAAAAGTAAAATCGGTTTGTGTACGTTATTCCCTCGGCATCTAAAGCTGCTTTTAATTTTTCTTTATACTTTTCTATTTTTTCATCATTAGCCCATCCGTCAAAGGCTATGGCTGCAACAGTTTTTGCAGGTTCTTCCTTAAATTCTATTTGTAATTGGTTAGGTTGAGGGAGCGTTTCTTTTTTGAACTTCTTTGGAACCATAAACATCATAGTCACAGAGTCTTCTATTGTCATCGCTACAGGGGAGGTCATAGCAATTTTTTCGTTTCTTTTATTGTTCCCGAAAATATATCCTGCTAACAACGAGAACCCCTTACTTGATGACTCTTTATATTTTTTAGTAGCGAGTTTTACAGTAGTAAATAAAGTTGCTTTATAATTTCGTATTTCAAATAGATCATATTTTTTTTCAACTACATAAGGATAAGTTTCAATATTTCTTTGTCCCTTAATAGCAAAAAGTTGCACTACAACAAAAGCTATTAAAATTACTCCAAGTAATAAAAATAATGTTTTCATTTTTGTATGGTTGTTTTATTTAATTGGAATTGGTTTCTTATCAATTTTTTTCTTTGAAAATAATAAATCTCCGTATTCGTTTTCAATGCGAAGTGATAGTTTTGTTTTTATTTAAGTTCTACTAATATTTATTTTATTTCTAAAGGTCTAAGCGGTTGCCTTAAATTAAGATAAAAGGTCCTTTTATTTTTTTAAATACAAATGACATCAATCTTGGTATTTCACTTTTTGAGTTTTCATCAAACCACTCTTTTAATTCGATTAACTGAAAACCGTTATTTTTTGCATCATCAATGTATTCTGAAATATGATGGACATAAACTTTTAATTCTTTAGTTCCGCTTTCAGTTTCATATTGTGCTTTGCTTCCTGAATATTGCTTAAAAGGATGTAATTCACTAATAAAAAAGAGTCCATTTTTATTTAGTTTTTGGTTTGCTTGAGAAAAAATATGATCTAAATTTTTAATATGCTCAAGTGTTAAGCTCGAAGTTATTAAATCTGCAAAATTGTTTTCTACCTTCCAATCTTTAGTCAAATCAGCTTTTTTGAATGTTACTCTTTTGTCAGATATTTTTTCTTTTGCTTTATTGAGCATTTCTTGAGAAAAGTCCAAACCAATTATTCTTTCTGCCTTATTAAGTAACCATTCTGTATTCTTTCCAGTTCCGCAACCTAATTCTAATATATTTTTAAATACAAGATTATTCAAAGTTTCAATAGTACATATTTTATCTAAATCTCTTGTTCGATTCACATTTGTGTCATATTGGTGTGCCCAAATATTATAAGCGTTTTCTATACTCATTTAGATTTTTAAATTACTAGCAAAGATTTATTTAATACCTGTTTCCTAAGCACTAATATAGAAAAAATACTTCTTATGACTTTAAGCAATTCCGAATATTATAGAAATGCCCAATAATAATTGATGTCGAGAATAGAAACATTCCATATTCAAAAATTTCAGCACGCTCCTCTAGTAATATGGATATTACAAAACCTATAAAAGCTATCCATAAAAAAACATTAATTCCCTTTGTGAATTTTCCGTTAGTAGCTTTATATATAGAGAAAAACGCTATTATAATAAAGAGGAAAGCAATAATTGGATTGCTCATAAAACTAATTCCAATAGCAAGAAATGTAGGAACTGTAAGGCAATGAATTATACAGAGAATAGCACTAATAGCGCCTAATTTATCTGCCCAATATATATTTTTTGTTTGTATCATTATTTAAGTGTTTTATTGTATTCTAAATATTTTGCTTTATCGACTTTAACGTCATTCCAAATGTCTAAAACCATTATTTCAATGCGCTTATCAATCAAATTTTGAATGTCATTTCTATAGTCTTGGTAGTCATCGTAATGTGTTCCTGATAAGTGATTGAGTTTATTCTGAAAATAAGTGAGCGGATTAAACCAATAGGTTTTAGAAATAAGTGCATTTCCAGACTGATTATCTTGTTCTATTTTTGCAGTTGCATTTTTCAATGTACAGAATGTGATAAGGTTGAGTGTTTATCTGTAGAGATTAAAATTCCTACTATAAAAAATCACAAAGTGGATTCTACAGACATTCTTCTAATGGGAAAATGCGAAGTCTGTTATGTTTAAGTGTTTGCTAAAACTTTTTTTGTAAAAGACCATGGCCATCTATGAATAAGACTGTACTAATTATACCTTATTATATTTAAAATAGTCTTCTTTCAAATTTTATTTTTCTAATTCCGTGGTCAGTGTTCCACTGTTTGACTTCTTTAAAATCAAATTTCTTATACAATTTAGTAGCCGGTCGATTTTCCAGTCCAGTTTCCACAACAAAAAGTTTTGAGTCAAATGTATTAATTACGTATTCCATCAACTTTCTTGCTATTCCTTGCCTGAAAAAACCTGGGTTTACAACCAAGCTGTTGATATGTGTAAAATTATTGTTGTGTTCAATTTCAATTACTCCAACTAGTTCTCGATTTTTTAAATATCCGAAAAACGCAGTGTTACTATTTACATAATTTTCAAGAGATCTTTTTAAGGGAGGAAAATCAGTAGCATTTAATATCTTTGCCTCCACTTTATAAGATAATTGAAAAACTGAACGTATTTTTTTAGATATTTCTAAATCATTATTTTTTAGTCTTTCGATCATCTTTTGTAACAGTAAATTTTAATTAATCATAATGTTCTTTGCATGATTCTTAATATTTAGAACCTATCCAATGTAAATTGTCAGCAAGATTGTTATAAGATATAGTGCTTTTGAAAAATATTTAATTTGTGTTATAAACTTTGTTATGCATGGTTATTATTATTTATAATTTCACTAAATACTTTTGCATCAGTATTTCCTTCAGTATTTATGAATAATATATTGGTGTTCTCGCTTATTTCAAGAGCATCTTTTATTACTTTAAATTCATCTTCAATCATAAGAGATAGAAAACCAGCAAACCCCGCTGAACCCGATTCTCCCGAAATTATTCGTTTATCCGAATCAATTGGAAAATATAATTCTCGCATAGCTTTTTTTGCATAATAATCATTTATTTTTAGAGAGTAATCTGTTCCGTTTTTTAATAATTCCCACGCACCTAAAGAAGGTGTTCCACAGTTCAAGCCTGCCATAATTGTATTGCTATTTCCTTTTGAAGTTGATATCTTATTATTTTGAAATGAAAGAAGAATTCCATCAGCTTCTTCGGATTCTACAATTATTATTTTCGGTCTTTTTGTGCCATATTTATTTAAATAATAGTAAATACCTGCTGCAGCCATACTTCCAACTCCAGCTTGAAGGAATACAAGATCTATGTTTGAATCTAAGTTAGTATGAAGATTTTCCTCTAATTCTTTAAATAATGTTAAGTATCCAGACATTATCAAAGCTGGGATTTCCATGTAACCTCTCCATGCAGTATCTTGAATTAAAGTCCAATTGTTTTCTTCAGCTCTTTTTTTAGCTTTTTGACATGCCTCGTCATAATTACCATTTATCTGAACTACTTGTGCACCTTCTTTTTCAATGGCCTCAATTCTTAGTGCAGTCGTATCCTTTGGAACAAAAATCATCGATTTTTTACCAAATTTATTTGCTGACCAGGCTACTGCTTTTCCATGATTTCCATCTGTAGCTGTACAGAATGTTTTAATATCAGGTATTTTTTCTAATGATTGGTGAATCGCAAATGATGCTCCTAAAACTTTGAATGCATTTAAACCAAATCTATGGGACTCATCTTTAATATAAATATTACCTACTTTATATTTTTTAGAAAGATTGCTTAACGCTACTAATGGCGTCGGCTCATATTTACTCAATGAAGTATGAAATACAGTTGCATCATGCTTTTGAAGTATAGAAGTAGTCAAGTCATGATTTAATATATTATTGGGTGTATTTTTATAATATTTTTTGTTCATACCACCATCATATATATTATTACCATTTTTTTCAGTTAAAATACGTATTTAAAACGCAGCATAAAATATGGAATTTAGGTTGTGTTATATGTATTTATTTTCTTAACTCTTAATTTCATTAACCTAAGAATCAATTTTATAGCTTTTTTTGGATTGTAATTATTTTAGTCTTTTAATTCCAGCGAGAAGAAAAGGTTTTTTGGGTAAACAATTCATTATCTTAATGTCATCTATAAAAGAGCTTTCATTACCCAAAAAAGCTAAAATTTTCTCTGGGGGGATTTTATCGAACATTATCGAGAATATTTCTTTTCCCGACATTTTTCCCGAAATAATTACCTCCAACAAAACACGGTCGTACCACTGGAACATTTTATCTCGAAAAGTAATTTTTGAATTTGGAAACTTGCCATTTCGTAAATTACTTATAATATCTATTGTATTTTTTTGAATAAACTGAAAAGTATAACCAGTACTGGCCTTCGTAAATCCGCCAGCAGTTCCAATATTGATTATTCTTTTTTCAGTATTTGGACTTCTTGAAAAATTAGCTAAGGACATCGGTATAACACCAAACTCTTTGTGTTTAATTTCATACTCTTTAATTTTTAGATAGTCTTTTATATAATTTTCTAATTCTGTTTTGTATTGTTTTTTGTCAAGTAATTTTTCACTAAATAAGGTATATTCTACTAATGTCTCGCTAGGCGAAGTTGGCAGAACGTACATAAAGGTTGCTCCGTTATCTTGGTTTAGTCTAAAATCCATCAGAGTTCCTATCTTTTCATTGAAATAGGGTTCTTTTGTTTTAATTATCCAACCTTCAAAATGTTGTAAGAGAGAGTTTTTTGTATCCATATTGGGATAGAAAAGGGTAGTAGAATTAAAAACATATTCAGCAGAATATTTAGCATTTTCAGTCTCTACAAAAGCACATTCATTTTCAACTTGTATTTGCTTAACGTTTTCATATTTAAAAGTTACGTTCTCAAACTCTTTACTAAAGTTTAAAACAAGATTATAAAAATCTATACCCTTAATCATTTTATAACTGTAGTCTCTCAACTTAAACCTCTTAATTAAATCGGAAGTTAAAAATTCAAGCTCTTGCCATTCGTGTGTAACAATTGATTCAAAAAGTCCTTTACCTTTTTCCCAATAGCACCAAGTTCTATCATTTATTTTTTTTTCTGTTTTATCTATTACTAGGATTTTTTTTGTATTTAAAGTAGGGTCTTTTAAAAGTCTATAAAGTAGGCTTAGTCCTGCACACCCTGAACCACTAATAATATAGTCGTACTTAATTTTCATTGTTTTTTAGTTAACGGTTTGGCTAAACTTCGTTTTAATTCATCTTAGTTTATGTAAGGTACTGTACATTTTGTATTAACAACTATTCGCTTTTGTGAAGATAAAATAATCCGTAGTTGTAGCCTAGTTATTTTTTAGGGATTTATAATAAAAATTCGATAAGCAATAAACAACAAAAAATAAATACTCAGATAGAACAGGTAGAAGTTTCTAAACTTTTTATATTCGAGATCTTCAGGATAGATATTTCCAAAAAGCCCTTTAATTTCTTTCCAAAAAAGAGGTTTAATATTAATTAACCAACTATCGGTTTGATATACGATTTTGCGGAATTTACTTCTGTAAAAACTTAATGGTAATCCCCAAGCAACAAAAAGTATAAACCAAATATTTTTAGTTATAAAATCCATTATTATTTATTTTTTTGGAAACCATGGAAAAAAAGAATTTGTTTTTTGAATATAATCTCTGTATTGGGGTTTTGACTCTTTTAAAGTTTTTTCAAGTAAGCGCACACCTGATATTTTAATAATCAATAAAGTCATTATAATAGAACCTATTATTTGCCAGTAAGTTCCTGCTGCAATACTAAAAATCGCATATGCCCACCAAACAGCTGAGTCGCCAAAATAATTTGGATGTCTTGTGTATTTCCAAAACCCTATGTTTAAAACCTTCCCTTTGTTTTTTAAATTACTTTTAAAACGTACTAATTGAAAATCGCCAACAGCTTCAAAAGTAAATCCAATAAGCCATACTACAATTCCTATATAATCCAGTACATTGAGGGTTCCATTGCTTGTACTAGAATTAATCCCCAAAAGGGGTAAAGAAACAATCATAATCAAGGCTCCTTGTAATAAAAACGTTTGGAAAAAACTAAACCACCAATAGCGTTTTGGGCCATAATTTTTTCGGAATTCCTTATATCTAAAATCTTCTCCTTTGCCAATGTTTCTATAGGCAAGATAAATTGCAAGCCTAAGGCCCCAAATACTCACTAAAGTTAAAATTAATATTTTTCTAGCATTTAGTTCTCCTGCCATAAATACGTAAAACGTATTCACAACTACAAACCCCAAACCCCAAAAAATATCTACAATACTTACATTTTTTATGAAAACACTCCAAATCCACAATAGCGTTACAAAAGCTAAAATGATGAGGGCTGCTTGAGAAAATAGTGTTATTAAAGGGTATTGGTTGGTCATAATGAAGGACAACGTGTTTTTACAAGATTAGTTACTGTATTTAAAACCTAAAGTTAATAAATAATTTACAGATAGAAAGTCAGCAAAGATTTTCGTAGGTAGGCTAGAACTAAGCAATTAATTATACAAGGTGTTATTGTTTATCAATACTATGTTTTGCATAATTATACCCAAGAGCGTCATATCGTATTACAATATGCTGCAAGCGCATCCGAAAATCTTCCCAGTTTCTGTTTTTTTTTGATGACCATACTACTTCTGACAGAGCAGTCATTCTTGGCAATACGTTATATTCAACTAGATCCCAAGATGGCATGTACTCTGTCCAAACGTTTCCTTGCGCTCCAAGAATATACTTTTCTTCCTCAGGCGTTAAAACTGAGGGAGTTGGTTCGTACGAATAGACTTTTTCAACAGAGGTATATCTTTTACTACCCGTAAGTGCTTCTTTCTTTTGTTCCTCTCCACCTACTTGGTAGTAATCAAAATAACAATGTGTTCCTGGGGTCATTATTACTGTATGGTGCTGTTTAGCAGCTGCAATACCTCCTTCTATACCTCTCCATGACATTATGGTTGCAT